>ULTC01067936.1_pt1 | contig 35221 bp, 31 predicted proteins | sample 1957091 | NCBI WGS metagenome assembly ULTC01 (sample SAMEA4835720, study PRJEB28245) | human gut metagenome | biome: gut microbiome; material: fecal sample | place: Denmark | collected 2008 | reverse complement strand
CATCTTCATTGATCTTATCCAATATTACAAGTCCTGACTCTCTAGCTCTTACTGCAAGTTGCGTGCGAGAACGAAATCCAGTTTTATCAAGCATATCCGCAACATGGTTTTTGACAACACCAGAAGATATGCCGAGTTTCTCAGAGATTTCTCTGTTACTGTAACCTCCTGTCATTAGGCGTAATATTTCAAGTTCTTTTTCGGTAAACTCTGTACTTAATGCAAGTCCCATTTTAACGGGTTGAAGTTTATCTGGATAAACAATTTCGCCATTTATAACTCGTTCCATAAGTGACAATATTGGTTGTTCATTTGCTTCTTTATACCAAAATCCTTCTACACCAATTTGCTTGGCGCGTTTTATATATGAACATTCTGGCATACTTGTCACAATTATAATTTTTGTTTTTGGATACTTCTTTTTAATAATTGCTGCTGCTTCAAGTCCACTTTCACCATTTTCTGTTACCACATCCATAATAATAAGGTCAATAGGAGTGTGTGCACAAACAATGTCGGCAACAGTTGCGTTTTCTATTGCTACTTCTAGGTAGAATTTTTCTGACGATTCAACAAAATGCGAAAATAACGCTTTAGGCATTTGTTGATCTTCAACTATCATGACCGAATATTTTCCTTCTTTCATATTTTTTCTCCTTGTGACAATTCTATCAAAAGTTCAAAATGAGGTGTACTTTTTAGTGTCATTTTGCCGTTTTCTCTTTCGACAAGAGATCGAAGACCTGTCAGTCCACCACCTTCTACGATTACCCCTTTAGGCTTTTCGCCATCATTAATAATAGATATTGTATATACATCATTTTTTTCTGACACTACAACAGTCATATTTTTTCCGTTTGCGTGAGAAACAGTATTAGTAAGACATTCATGCATTGCCTGCGTAAGTATTTTTTCTCTTACCGTATCAGGTTCAGGTTGCTCGCCCTCAAAAATAAGGTTTACACCGACAAGTTTTGCTGCATCTTCAATAACTTTTAGATTACTTTTCTTTGATACTTTACGTGTAAATTTTAAAGTTTCAATTTCTGCTTGCCAAAAGCTAACAAGTTCTTTCCCTTCTGCTTCAGTAAGGGGAGCGTTAAGTTTTCGTTTTGTGGTAAGCAATAGTTTACCCATATCATTGTGGATACGAATTTTAGCTGCTAAATGCTCTTTTTCTTTTGTAAGTTCAGCAACATTTTTCCCATATACGACAAGTCTGTTGTTAATTTTTTTCAGTTCATCGAGTTTTTGCTCTAATTCTCGTGTTAATCGATATCTTTCAGAAATATCCGTTGCAACGATTTCATAAACTATTTTACCATCTATTTCGTGTGTATACTTTTTAAAAGATACAACTTTACAATCGCTATACTTGATGATTGGTTTGTCTCCCATTTGAAGTGATTGGCAATTTTCTTCAAGTTCACCATGTGAAATTTTTAGCCAGAAATCTTTGCCATTTAATAGCGCTTTACCCGTTGAAAGAATACAAAGGTCATTCATTTCAGTATTAACAAGACTGACAAGGCCACTTTGTTCATAGAAACAGATTCCAGCTGGAAGGGTATCGGCGCTTTCCTTTATTGATATTGGTGAAATATGATTTTTTCTCCATCTAACTACACTAACAAGCCCAATGATTGTTCCTACAAAAAGCACTAATGAAACAACATAATATATCCAAATCGGCAATTTTAATACTGTAAATGATGGTTCAAATACTGGCATTTTTATGCGATATAAATAACTTCCCCGCATTGTTAAAAACACCACTACGAAAGAAAAAATAAACATTAACATTGAAAACATTATATATGCACGTTTTTTACAAAGCCTAACTGCCGTAAATAGACCAATAATTGCCAAAACAAACGTTAGAATGAGTGAACCAATGATGATTTGTCTTACACAAAGTGGTGCATCAATAAATCTCATATGGCACCTCCCTGATGTAATAGTAGTGAATAGTAAACTTCTTCATCATCAGTTTCCACACTAACATTATATTCAGAAAATTTAGACTTTATTTTATTTGAAATAGCATCCTTCCCACTATCACTTTCAATCCGCAAAATAATATCATTTCCCTGATTACATAAACGAACAATAATGGCATTCGGCAAATTGTAGTAATTATTAATGCACTCCTCAAAAAAGTCGTAAAGAACTCCTACTTTTTTACCATCAATTTTACCTTGACATAAACAATCGTAAGAACACTCTGCACCAGTAAGTGAGAGATAATCAAGCGACTCTTTGATGGCAAGAGACAATTCACCAAGATCAATATTCTTATGTTTTTCGGTTAGCATAACAATGTTACTTCTACGCTTGATGTATGCTGCTAAAATACAAGCAAAGCGCATTTCAGCAATATATTCTGTATCGTTGAACGATTTTTTTTGGTCAATACTTGATAGAACTGCACTCAGTTTTTTCAACTCTTCACGCGTTGCTACATTTATTTTTGTATATAATCGCTTTTGCTCTGCTATCTGTGTTTTTTGTTTTTTTAATTCGTTTTCTGCTTCAATGATATAGTTTTCTTCAGATAGTCTTTCATTAGTCTCCGCGAGTGAGTTATTTATCTCAATTATTCTAGCCAAATTTTCAAGTCTAAATGACCACCCACCATTTATCTTTACTGCTGACAATCGTGTACTTTTATCTATCATTATAGGCGTTTTGGTGGCAAGTTGAAACAGTTTTTTGTCCGTAATAATCGAGTTTTCAGAGTTATAAAGAACATTAAATTTTTCATCCGTGATAACGGCCGCATAAGCCGAGCGGAAAAAGTAATTTTCATAATCTTCATTGGTTGGAATAAGCCCAATAGTAATACAACTTTCTATCACGACAATTCCTGAAAAGCATATTAATTCAGGAATTTTGAAAGCTGCTGTATCAGTTAAAAAACATATAGTTGAAATCGCTGAACATACAATGAAAGCAGTTACAGGTACCCACATTTTCTTTTTACATGCCGCTACACGACACTTTAAAATAAGAACTATGAGACTTATAAAAGTTACAACAATTTCCCATGCAAGAGCAATATAAAATACAATTCTATGCTTATATGAAAAATCACCATCAAAATTCAAAGCAAACGCCCAACCATGGATTTCGTTTGTAAAAATTAAAATAATCAATATAATTGCTGGCAGATATAATAAATACCATATTTTTGCAAGCGGCTTACCCTTCTTATTTTCAAGACTAAACGCCGCAAGCAATATTGTTGGGGGAATGAACATTTGAGGAACGTAATATGTATACCAAAAATAGCGCAAAGGTTTATCCAAACCTTTTGTCAGTTCGTATTTCATCATCCTAACTACAAGAAAAAACAAAATTAGTACAGCAACCGTTAGGAAATATGCAAGTAAATCTTTTCTTACCATTCGGTGTATAAGTGAAACGCCCCACGCAACCACAAGAAAAATTAGTATCGTGTTAGCAGATAAAGCAAATAATGCGTGCCAAAAATCTGGCAAAAGTGAATCCGTTGCTTGAAATACACCAGCAAGACAAAATAACAACGTACACATAGTGTATAGTACTATTTTTTTCCTATTTGTTACAACCCACATTCTCACATTTCTCCTTTTCGCCAACTTTGCTTCATTATACCATACAATTTGACTTTTTTCAATGGTTAAGTTTTTACATAATCAATAACATTTTTTTCTAATCCTATTGCCCAAAGATATTCTTCAAAATCCATAGGCTTCATGGTTATTACTTTTTCAAAACCTGTGGAAACTCCTTTTGAAACTTTTTTATTATATCCTCTTAAACCAAGAAGTGATCCAGTGCAAATAAGATCAAATCTACCATCTTCCATAAATGGTTTAATAGCAGATCTAGCATTTGCACATTCTTGTAATTCATCAAAAATAATTATTGTTTTGTAGGGAATAAATTTTGCACCTAGGTTAGATGCTGATAAACTTATTATTAAATCATTTACATTTAAGTCTTTATCAAATAATGACTTAACAGATGAATTATGCATAAAATCTATATACACTACATTTTCGTAATGTTCCTCACAAAACTTTCTAACAATTGTTGTTTTACCAATTTGTCTAAACCTTTAATAATTAAAGCTCTTTTTTTAATTTTCAATGATTCATGCCAAGAAACAATATCATTATAAATTTTTCTTTCAAACATAGCAATCACCTTTGCTTATATTGTACACTTTTTTATATGGAGTTTCATGTATTTTGTGTACTTTTTTTCATTGAGTTTTCGACATAATTTGCACTTTTTTAAAGGGTATTATATTTTCACTTTATTTACATTGTAATATTTAACAGATTAGTGCCCATCTATATGTTACGTGAATTCATAAAAAAATACCCTGTTTAGCAAAAAAACTTTACTAAATAGAGTTTAAAAATGAATAAAAGCCTTCAAATATTTCTAAACATCAGAAGACTTTTTGACTTACTTTAATGGTGCAGGTGACGGGGCCAGAATAACACAAGTATTAACACATTTATTATTTAATCAGTAAACCCAATATCTGACACTTTTACACTAGCATATTTATCAGATAATTTATAACTAGTTATTCTAGTTGTTCCACCATTAGGTATTAGTATTCCCTTATTAACCCATTCTACCATCCATTTGGAAATAGCTCTTGAAGTTACACCAAATAAAGATGCTAATTCTTTGTTTTTCAATATTGTTACATTATTTTCTAAACAATATCTTATCAATACCAAATCTTTTTTTGACAATCCATTTAACACATTACTCGTATCTTTATTTGATGCTTCCTTAGCTTGATAATATATATTTTCTGAATTTAAAGACATAATTTTACAAAAATATTCAAGCCAAATTTCTAAATGTGGTGGATTCTCCCTTCCATCATAAAACAATGCAGGCAGTCCCATTTGTAATGAATTATAATATCCATCAAGATCGCTCATATAATATTCCTCAAAAGAGTTAAAGCCTTTAAAATCATAATCTTTAATCATTAGAATATATGTAGCAATAGCTCTTGATGTACGTCCATTACCATTAGTAAATGGATGAATACTTACAAATGCATAACTAGTTATAGCAGCTAAAATTGGAGCAGGTAAATTCTGATTATTATAATACCAAGTGATAAGCTCATCAATTAAAGGTTCGACATCACACCATTCTGGTGGAATATATTCTGCACGTTTAGTTTTATCATCGTATACAGCAAACAAAACCCCTGGAGGAGTAGGGCCTCTAAATTCAATTCTTTTTAGTTTTCCATTTTTTTCAATAATATCATGTAATTGAAGTATTAATTCTTTCGATAAAGGTGTATTTTTAGTTTTTTCTTCTTCTAAAAAAGATAATGCATCCCAGTAATTTTGCACCTCTACTTCAGCAGATAGTTTATTGCTTTGATTCTTTTGATTAATTACATTTTCAACTTGTTTTAAAGATAATACATTTCCTTCTATGCTTGTAGAAAAATGTGTTTTTTTAAGTTTTGCATCATACAATAATTTTTGTTTTGTTCTAGTTGGTAAATATAAATATTCTAAAGCCGTTTTATATCTTTCAATATTTAATAAATAACTAACAAGTTCATTTGTATATTTAAACTCTAATTTCATACTTATCATCTCCACATATATTATACCAAAATAAGGAACAGAAGTCAATTTTTTCGTTCCTTATTCGTTCCTTATTATTCTTTATATGTTCTCTGTTTTATTTTTAAAGATTTTATTTAATTTTTGATATACATTAATTTTCTTACCTGTAGAAAATTTTTTTAGATTTATTTATTGGAAATGTTAAATCACTTTACACATTATTAATAATTAAATATAAAGCATTTTGTTTAAAAGATTTGTGGTGTTTAATTTAAGTAATTTGTGGTATTATTTAATATCTTTTACATTTCATTTACTTTGCCCAAAATATCCTGATAAATTTCCAAATTTTTATATTATTTAAAAATATTATCAATCAATTCTTTTAAAATATTATTTTTCAAATCTCTTAATACAGATGAGTAACCACAAATATCAGTACATTCAAATGGAGAAATAATGGGCATTACCTGCCAATTTCTACAACCACTTGGATAACTAGCTGAATATCCTTCTTCTCTACTAGCACCACAAGTAGAACCACAACCAAATCCACTTGGAAATTCCGGAATAGTATTATCCGAAGAACCATTAAGATTTTCCTGCAAATCATTTCCATTATTACAACCATAACCGGTATAATTATTAGAATCAACTTCAAATTCAATATTGTCTTCATTTTCAGTTAATTCTTGTGCATAAATATGAATTCCAAAGCTATTAAATAAAAGACATAATATAAATAATATACCAATTATTGTTAATAACTTACTCATTTTTTTAAATATTTTCATTACTTTCCTCTGCATAATATATTATATTTTTTCAAATTTTACTGCTATTACACCATTATAGTTATCTTCATTTGTTACAATAGCGGTATAAGTGTTTGTTTTATTTTTTTCTACTACTTTGCCATTAAATGTCCACTCTTTTACCTTATATCCTTCTTTGGGGGTTGCGATAAATGTTAATTCGCGACTTCCCTTTTTACCTCCACGAAGTCCTATACAATAACTATTTTCTCCACAATTAAGTTCACAAATACTGACGTCATTACAACGTTCAATTGTTGGATTAAAGGAATCTGTTGTTTGAATAGTTAATTCTCCTTCTCCTTCTGTAACAGAAAAATGGAAAATATAACCATATTCTGACTTAGTACAACCAATCATTGCAATACTAAGCATTATAAGAACAATTACAAAAAAGATTTTTTTCATAAATATACTCCTCCTGTCTTTAATAATATTAGTATACTTTTGGCCGTATACTATGGCCAACTAGCTCTTTGATGATACGTTTTAATACTAAATAAATTAACATACTAGTACCTCCCCATACTGTCTTTTATGTTTTATCACTATTATTATATGAACTTTACACATAATAATCTATTTTCAAACAAAAAAGTCCCCTTTTCCTAAGAGAGCTTGTATCTAGTCAGTGTATTTTATTCTTAAGAGTGTTTTAAAGCAGACTTATGAAATATTAATGTATTACAATTATATTTTACAATAATATGGAAAATAATGCAAGCGTTTTATTTATTTAAGAATTTGTGTTTATTTTTGATAGATTTAAATACAGTTGCCCCGAAATCTCGTTAGTATCCTCTTCTATATGCTTTTACCTATATTTCTGTTTTTGATAAAGAACTGACAAAAGCCTTAAAACCTGCTTAAAAGTTTGTAATGATAATAATATTAAAATCCCCTTGTTCCTAAAATTTGAAATCAGTTCAACTCCCCAGTCTAGCCGTAAAAAAAGAAGGTTCAACTCCTTTGTACAACTCTACACTTTTTGAATAAAAAAGAGCTATTTTCAACATTTCATCATAGTGAGACTATGAATTTTTGTGAAAATAGCTTATTTTTTAAAAGTCTACAAAAGACTTTTTGACCGACTTTAATGGCAGGGTTAGTAGGATTCGAACCTACGAGTGACAGGGTCAGAACCTGTTGCCTTACCACTTGGCAATAACCCTATTGCCATATTATTATACTACATTGCAATGGAATTTGCAATTTTTTAATCTATTTATTTGTAACTTCAATTAGTTCATAATTTTTTGAGCCAATGCCTAGTTTTTCAGCACTTTCTATTGTATGAATACCGTTACGACTTTCTACACGTTCAATAAAATGAGCTTTGCCTGGATCATTTGAGTTATATACTAAATCTATACAAGCTTGGTCAATGGCAACAGGGTCAGTTGAAATTAAAACACCGATATCTTTAATACATGGGTCTTCTGCAACCGCGCAACAGTCACAATCTACCGACATATTTTTCATTATATTAATATAAACAATTTTTTTGTTGAAGTAATTAATAACTGAGCTTGCCGCATCAGCCATTGATTCTAGGAATTTATCATGGTTGGCAGTCCAAAGATCTTCTGGTTTTCCACAGCCATGAATGTATGCTTTACCATAAGATGAAGCAACCCCAATTGATAATTGTTTTAGTGCTCCGCCATATCCACCCATTGGATGACCTTTAAAGTGTGAAAGTACTAACATTGAATCATATTTTTCAATGTCTTTTCCTACATAGTTCTTTTTAATTACTTTACCATTAGGAATTTCTAATACTTTATCTGGTCCTTCTGCATCTAATAAATCAACTCGATAACTATTTAACCATCCATGTTTATCTAAAGTTTCCATATGTGCCTTAGTTGTATTTCTACCGCCTTCATACGCGGTGTTACATTCTACTACGGTTCCCTTTACTCTTGCGACAATATGTTTAAACCAATCTGGTCCCAAAAAGTTTTGATTACCAGGTTCACCAGAATGTAATTTTACTGCCACATTTCCTTCAAGTTGTACACCTAATATATCATATAACTTAACTAATTCATGACTATTAAGGTTTTTTGAAAAATAAACAATTGATTTCACAGTATCTTCCTTTCTTTTAATTATTTTATTATCTATCTAAATAATTCGATGCCTTCGCAAGTTCATCGGTAATTTTTAGACGTTGAGGACAAACTTTTTCACATCTATGACACTTAATACAAGTATTTGCTTGACCTGATTTAGTTGTATTGATTAAATTTTTATACATTTCTTTGTATTTATTATTGATACCCATAATAAGTGCTTGATTATAAATTTTAAATATTTCTGGTATTAAGATATTCTTTCGACATTCACTTACACAATATTTACAATTTGTACAACCAATTGATGATTTTTTAATTAATTTTGTTTTAATTTTGCTGATTAATTCGTATTCCTCATCACCTAGTTTAACAAAGTCTTTAAATGTATTAATATTATCTTCTACTTGTTCTTTATTACTCATTCCAGATAATACCATAATAACACCATCAAGGGAACCAGCATATCTAAGTGCTAATGAAGAAAATGAATTGGTTTGATGATATTGTTCAAATAGTTTTGCGATATCATCATCAAAATTAGCTAAAATGCCACCTTTAACTGGTTCCATAACAATAATATTTTTATGATATCTTCGACATATTTCATAATTATGTCTTGAAGCTATTATTGCATTATCCCAATCTAAGTAGTTTATTTGTAATTGGACAAACTCAACTTCGGGATGATTAGCTAAAATGTTTTCAAGTAAAGCAGGTGAACCGTGGAATGAAAAGCCAAAGTGTTTGATTAAACCTTTCTTTTTTAGTTCTTGACAGAAATTCCAGCAGTCGTTTTCATTGTATATTTCAATATTTGCTTCTTGTACCGCATGTAATAAATAATAGTCAATATATTCTATTCCTAATCTATCTAGTGATTCTTTAAAGATTTCTTCTTTATCAGAACCCTCTTTTAGTTTCCATGCGGTGAGCTTGTCCGCAATATAGTAATCACTTCGGTTATATCTTTTAACTACTGCTTCTTTAAATGCAACTTCTGAATTTTCGTAAACATATGCGGTATCAAAATAAGTAAAGCCATTACTTAAAAAGTCATCTGCCATAATTTTTACTTGTTCTATGTCGATTTCACCGTTTATTTTCGGTAATCTCATTAATCCAAATCCTAATTTTTTCATTTCTCTTTTTTCCTTTTTATTTGTATTCTGATAAACCCATCCGTTCTCTAACGTGAGTACGATAGAATATACCCCACTCTTTTAAATTATCATCGCTTACTGATACGATATTTGAAGACAATGCTTTAAAAATTGATGCACTTCCATTACTATTTGAAATGTTCCATGCAACATAACTAATATTTAAACTATCTAAATCTTGATACCATTTATTTATGTAATCATTATAAATTGGCCCATCACCAGTATTTTCCATACCTCCATGTTCTGATATGAATACCGGAATGCCTGCTCTATAAGCGCGTTTTACTAATGTAGCATCAGTTCCGTCTCCCGCATAGAAATGATAGCTATACATTATATTAGTGTACCCTTCAAGTGGACTTGCCATAACACTGCTTAAATCTGATGTCCATCTTGGATTTCCAACAAGTACTATCCCATCACTATTTTTGCGAATGGCAGGAATAACTAGGTTTGCATATTCTTTGCAATCTTTCCAAGTCGTTTTTCCTGATGGTTCATTCATTATATCAAATAAAATATTTTCGTAATCTTTATATTTTTCAGTAATTTTACTAAAGAATTCAACTGCTTCTTCTTTGTAGAATAAAGGATTTTCGTCTCTTTCATCTTCTGCACCAAGCATGTGCCAATCAACGATAACATACATATCGAGTTGAGTTGCATATTCAATGCCTTTGCAAACTAAATCAAACAATGCGGCTTTCTTACTAGGCGTAGTTACACAATATCCACCCTCACTAGTATATAGTGATAATCTGATTACGTTAATGCCAAAACCATTTCTTAATGATTCAAAAGTCTCATAATTTACGTATCGACCAAACCATTGTAAGCCATGGGTTGAAAGACCAATTAATTGAAACTTTTCACCATATTGGTCAACTAGATCAGGTCCAACTACTTGTAACTTACCATGGGTTGAAAAGCCATTATTGACATAAGCCATTTTAGATTCACAGTAATCACAATTTTCACATTCTCTATGACGATAACCACATTCAGTACTAGTTGGTTCCTTATCAATTATGTAAACGATACTATGACCAGTTGGTTTTAAGATATTTTCATTTTCATAATCACATTTATGGCACTTAGTAAATGAACTTCCATATGTTGTACAAGTTACTGGTACAACTATTTCTTCATATAAATCGTGTTCTTTGACCATTTCATCTTCATATAAAAGCTCTTCACATCTTGTACAATATACTTCTACAGTGTATGTGTTATTGCATTTAGCATCTTCTGGAAACTTAATACTTTCTTCATGGCCTAAAGGACTTCCTTCTTCAAAACTACAAATTCGACAAATTTTAGGTTTTGTACAAGTAGCTTTCTTAAAAACATGAGTATGTTCGCCTACAGGGTCACCTTCAGTTGCTCCACATCTTTGACAAGTTTTAGGACGCTCGTATGTCGCATCTAGCCAATCATGACCAAGTGCAGTTCCTCTAGTTTCGCCACATTTAGTACAAGTTGAAGGACTTGTACACGTTGCATTACTAAAGTTATGTTCACATGCTTCAATATTGTTCTTTTTGCAACCTGAAAAAAAGCAAATCGTAAGTACTAAAGCAATGATTAAAAATATTCTGTTTTGTTTCATGGTTACTCCTTTTTTATCTATTTATTACTATAATTATAACAAACAAAAGACATTTTGTCGAGGGGAAAACAAAATAAAAAGTAGTTTAAGCTACATTAAAGCCTAAACTACATTATTACTATTTATTTGTATAATTGTCAAAATATCCTTGAACTAGGACAATAGGTGTACCTTTATCACCTGATCCACTAGTTAAATCACATAATGAGCCAATTAAATCGGTTAATTGTCTTGGTGTTGTACCTTCAGAAATCATTTTTCCTACTAAATCTTTTTCTTTTTCAATTATACGTTTTTCAATTGCAATTCTTAATTCTTCACCTTTTAAGTCTTTAAAGTCATTATCAGCTAAGAATTTAAGTTTTAATTCATTTGGTGTACCAATTAAACCTTTAGTGAAAAATGGTGAAACAACAGGATCAGCTAATTCCCAAATTTTACCTTGAGGGTCTTTAAAAGCTCCATCACCATATACCATTACTTCAAAGTGTTTATTAGTTTTTTCATATAATTGTTTTTGAATATCTTCAACAAGATATTGTGAGTCACGTGGGAATAGTTTAACCTTATCTTCAGTTGCTTTGTTTGATCCAAGCAGACCATACTTTTCATTATAGCCGCTTCCATCAACGCTACTTGTAAGTATGTCATCTAAACCTAATACGACTTTTGCCCCTGCATTTTTTAGAATACGTTTTGTTCTATTTCTAGTATGAATATCACAAGTAATGATGCTGTCGGCATATTTTAAGATTGTCTTTGCTTGATTTGCAAAAATAACTTCAACTTCAGCACCCATTTCTTTGATAATACTCATATAGTATTCAACATAATCTACACCAGTAAATTCATGTACATTATGTCCGAATAAATCACGATATTGTTCAAGGGTAAGAACATCTTTATATGGATCGATATTTTTTTCATCTAATTCATCATAAGATATTAAAGAATTACCAACTTCATCAGAAGGATAACTTAACATTAAAACGATTTTCTTTACACCTTTTGCGATACCTTTTAAAAGAATTGCAAATCTGTTACGGGATAATATTGGAAATATTACACCAATTTTTTCACTTTTTACTTTGTTTTTAACATCTGTTGCTATTTGATCAACAGTTGCATAATTTCCTTGAGCTCTTGCTACAATTGATTCAGTAATCGCAACAACATCACGATCATTTAGGGGAAAGTTTTCTTCTTCACTAGCTAGTATAATACTATCAGTAACAATACTTACTAAATCATCGCCTTCTTTAATGATAGGACATCTTACGCCTCTTGATACAGTACCTAATCTTCTACTCATTTTTAACTCCTAATTTGATAATTTGTAATACATTAATTAGGTATTACAATAAATTATATACTAAAAAGCCAAAAATTTAAAGAAAAATGCAATTACCAGTTTCAATATCGTAGATACTACCAATAAATTCAACATTTTTAAAGGTTGCAAAAGCTTGTTTTAAATTTAAAACTTCTGCTTTTACATTTAATTCAATTGCTTTATCGTAGTCTTTTTCATTTTTTATATTTTGAGATATTCTTTCAATTAGTTTATTTACGTATCTTCCACTTGCATGATTTAAACAAGATGAAACCGCACCACAGTTTTTATGCCCTAAAACGACCACACAGGTAATGTTTAAATGTTCAATAGCATATTCAATACTACCAAGCACAAATTCATCAACAACGTTTCCCGCAACACGTACAACAAACAAATCGCCAATTCCTTGTTGAAAAATAACTTCTGGAATTACTCTTGAGTCTGAACAAGTAATAACTAAGGCAAATGGTGATTGACCATTAAGATAAGTGTCTATTCTTCTATTTTTAGAAACATCACCAATTATTCCACCTTTAACATATTGTTTGTTACCATCTTTTAATTTATTTATGATTGTTTCGTTATTCATATTTTATTTCCTTATTATTGTTATAAAAAACTATTGAATAATCAATAGCTTTTTTTTACTTTATTTTAAAATAAGATTAGCAAGGGCTGTTACTCCACCAAGTGCACCGAACACACCAGAAAGGATTGATCCTACCGCAAGGCTATATCCTGCATAAGCAAAAGTTTCCGTATTAGTGCTACCAAATCCAAGTACTTCACCGGTGTATGTTACCGAAGTTATTGTTGGAGTCATAAATACAAGGATTGCGGAAACGATAAAACATACGCATACAACTAAACTTGCTAATTTACGATTCTTAACAAATAATGCAATTACTGAACCTACTAGTGGTATAAATAATGCCACAATTAATAAATAAGACATATTAATTTTTGCACTACCACTTGCAAAGCCTAAAACTGAAGCTGAATTTAAAGTTTTTCCAAAAGCAACTTCAAAACCAGTATAAGTAACATCTGAACTATTATCAGATTTACTAATAACAAATGGCAAGAATGCCATAACAACTACAAGCACTGAAAATGCTAAATACAAATATTTTGCATATTTTGATGCAGCACTTTTTTTCTTTTTTGATTTACCCATTTTTATTTCCTCCTTAGTTTTCTCATATTTTACCATAAACTTTAAAATAATAAAACGACAATACTCTATAATTTGTTGATTCTTATTTTGAGTAAATTACTTTACCTAGTTGCATATTTTCTTCATTTCTAAATTCTAATAATTCTGATATTGTTACAAATTCAAATCCTTGTTTTTTTAAGTCATTAACAATAATTCTAATTGCTTCCTCATTAAAATTCTTGAAATCGTGGAATAGTAAAATGCCATTTTCTTTCACTTCTTTTTCTACTCTTTTAATGATTGTTTTAGTATCACAACACTGCCAATCTAGTGAATCAGCATTCCAAAGAATAGTTGGAAGTTTGATGTTATTTAAAATTTGCTTGTTAACTAATCCATATGGGAACCTAAATAGTCTCGGATATCTTCCGATTGTTTTAAAGACAATTGCTTGCGTTTTTTCAATTTCTTTTAATCCTTGCTCAAGCGATAATTTCCTAAAATCAGGATGTGAATATGAATGATTTCCTATTTCATTGCCATGATCATTTATGTATTTTAATTCATCTGCATATTTTTCAACATTACAGCCTAATACAAAAAAAGTTGCTTTTATGTTTAACTCATCTAATAAATTAACTATTTTTTTACTATTAAAACTTGGCCCATCATCAAAGGTTAAAGCAACTACTTTTTTGTTTGTAATACTAGTAATATTTTCACCTAGATAAGTACTTGAATATGCAAATTTAACTTTTTCCACATCGCTATTTGTGATGTATGTTGATAAATATGCTACAATTTCATCGTTGTTAATAACAACATTGATAAAGCCTGAATCATTACTATTGATGTTATATTTGTTTTTCAATACACTATTTATTTTGGTAATAAGGTTATTATTGAAATAAACTCTTTTTTTGGTATTGACATCATAAACATAAGATTTAGTAATTTCGTTATTGTTAAATTTATAAGTAATTAAATAACTTATATAGTTTTTACTAACAAAACTTTCATATGTAGTTTTGGGAATAGTATGATAATTACTTTCAATCGTATCACAAGTTAATTTCATTGTTTCTTTTAGTTGCTCATCAACTTCATTATTGATACTTGGGTAATTAATTTTTGAGTTATCTTTAATTATTAATTCTTTATTTTCAACGTTGATTTCTTTTTTTGGTTCAATATTATTTTTACATGAAAAGATAAAAAATGTAAAAATTAATAATATTAATATTCTTTTTTTCATATTTGTATTGTTTGTTATATTTTAATTTTTAAACAAAGAAAAAAATGTTAAACCGAAATTTAACATTTTCTTCAAAAGTTATAAAGTTATTTTGTCATTTTTACAATTGATATTGCATCGGAAATAGTTTTTTCGTATGCTTCCATACCATATTTATCTACTTCAGCTTTGTTCTTTTCGCCATGGGTTAAGCAACCAGCACCACCGATGCAACCACCAAGGCAAGCCATACCTTCAATGAAGTTGCCATCTAATAAGTTTTTGTTTTTCTTTAATAGAGCAATCTTACATTGTTCGATACCATCGCAAGTAACAGCTTTTAGGTCAAAATCAGTAATATTGTTTTCTTTAAGTGCTTCTTTTACAGCATCAGATAATCCACCTGATCTTGCAAAAATTCTTCCATAGTAAGAAGCATTATCAAGAATATCTTCTTCAAAAGTAGTGATATCAAATTCTCTACTATCGAATAATGCTTGTAATTCTTCAAATGTTAATACATTATCAACGTATTTCTTTACTTCTTCTTGTTGTATTTCTTTTTTCTTGGCTGTGCAAGGACCAATGAAAATTACTTTACAAGTTGGATCATTTTCTTTTAAATATTTGGCAATTGTTGCCATTGGAGATAAATTATGAGAAATATGTTGTACTAAATTAGGAAATTCGTTTTTAATGTATGTAACGAATGCAGGACAACAACTACTAGTTAAGAATCCTTTTTCTACTAATTCAAGTGATTCAGTGTGTGCTACCATATCAGCACCTAGTGCAGCTTCTACTACGGTGTAAAAGCCTAATTTCTTTAGTGCGGTGATAACTTGGCCAAGTTTAGCGTAGTTAAATTGACTTGATATTGATGGAGCAACTACGGCATATACTTTGTATTTTTCGTTATTGTTGCTTTTCTTCAAAATATCAATTGCATCAACAATCATTGATTTATCAGATATTGCGCCAAATGGGCATTGATATACACAAGCACCACAGGCAATACATTTATCATCGTTGATTTTTGCTTCTTTGTTTTCACCCATTGAAATAGCTTTAACTTTACAAGCAACTTCACAAGGGCGTTTATAATTGTGAATGGCACTATAAGGGCATACTTTTGCGCAAGCGCCACATTCAACACATTTTGTTTTATCAATATGTGCTACGTGATTATCATCAAAAGAAATGGCACCACGTTTACATGCGTCTTCACAGCGGTGAGCAAGACAGCCACGACATGCGTTAGTTACTTCATAACCACCCATTGGGCATTCATCACACGCTATATCGATTACTTCGATAACGTTTTTGTTGTTACGATCGCCACCCATTGCAACTTTTACTCTTTCAGCAATAATTGCACGTTCTTTGTATACGCAACAACGCATAGTTGGAACCTTACCAACAATAATCTTTTTAGGAATATCTAAAATATTTTCAGTAAGGGTATTATCCCAAGATTCTTTTGCTACTTCTTTTAGCACTTGATATTTTATATATTGAACTTTTGTATCAAATTTTTTCATTATATCACCTTTAGAAATAACTAACCTTAATTCGTTTTCCCATTAATTTTAGATACTTGGTTAGTTCTTCAACTAAATTCATTTTAATATTGAAATTAATTGGTAAATCAGGATTTTGGTGAGCAGGGTTTATTGCACGACCAACATAGAAATTAATATCAGTAGCCTCTTCAAATAATAATCTACTAATTAAAGAAGCACCGTCTTTTTTGAAACACCAATCATCATATAGTTTGTTTTCACCAACATAATCTTTGGCATATTCTACTACTTTGTTTATTGTTATTACGCCTTCAGTTACTAAATCAACGCCTTCGATTTCGGCAGTTGGTGGAACATCAGAGTTTTCAAAGTTCAATGAAGCTCTTATTGGTTTTCCTAGATATTTTGCGGCAATAGATGATGTTGTACCACCACAAACAATATGTTTACCTTCTTTGGCAAAGAATAGGGCCATCATACGGTCATTATCATTACGATCTGATGGAGGACCAAATAAAATATTTACTGGTTCACGTTTCCTAATCTTTATGATGCAAGCAGTTGCATCATCACCAGGTTTTCCACCATACAATCGATTACATTCATCAATCAACATTGTCGACATTGTTTTGGCAGTATAACCACCACAATTGATAACTCTTATATAATTGGCAATATCAGATAATTTCCAACCAAAGTTATAGGCAATTCCTATACCTGCATGAGGACATCCATCACTCATTGATGCAAGTACATCACCTTCTTGTAGTCTTAATTGGGTTTTATAAATTTTCTTACCACCCATTATTAATTCTGTTTTAGGATAATTGTAGACTTCATCATTTCTAATTAGGATGATTTGCGGATTGTCATATTGGATTAATTCGGCTTCTTCATTATTCTTTATGTGAATTATTGAGAAAGTTGAATAAGCAACCCCACGTACTGAACAAATTGGTAAAGTTGCAGCAATCGTATCTACACAAGATTCTAGTGATAATCCTGCTGAAATCATTGTAGAAATGATTTTAGAAGTTAATGTAGATAAGATACTCGCTTTTACGCCACTTCCTAAACCATCTGCAAGTACGATAATTGTTGATCCATCTTCTTGTTCAATAATATCAATGTGGTCACCACATAACTCTTCACCATAGTGGTTAATGCTTTTGTAACCAATATCTGCACATAAATTATTCATCGCTAATAGACTCCTTTAATTTAGTTAAAGCAATCTTAGTTTCCGCTGCCGTTTCACCTAATAATGATGCAATTTCTTGAACAATACGCATTTGTTTATCAACAACTTTATCCGCAATTTCTACCGTTTGTTTACTGATTGTCTCTTTCTTTTCTTTTTCAAGAGCTGCTTCAGTTACATCACGCATAATGCAAATCATCATATGATAGTTAGTATCATAAATTATGCTTTGTTCTACGTATTTATCATATTCGGCTAAATATACTTTTTCATTACGAATATTACGCTTAGTTTCTAAAACTTTAGTAAAAGGTACTGGATCTAATATTCTTACAACTTGGTCACCTAAAATATCTGAATCATTTCTAATATTCATAATCTTTTTAGCTGCACCATTGATTTGTTGTACTTCTAGTTTTTCATTTACTACAATTAATCCATTAGGGGTATTACTAACGATGCAATCGGAAAAGCTTTCTGCTTTTTCTTTTAAATATGGAAGGCACATCGAAATTTGTGCTTTTCCTTGATATATTGCGACCGCTTTTTCACGGCATGTATTGTATCCACAAGAACCACAGTTTAGTTCATCACTTGGTTTTGTTTTATTCATTTGTTTTAGAATTTGGGTTATTTCTTCTTCGCTTGGTTTGTTATTATCTATTTTAATAGGAGAAAAATTTTTATAATAGTACATCTTATCAAGTTGTTCTACATCAAAATCTTTAGCACTAGCGTAGTGGGTTACTAATAGATAGTCTTTGATATGTGAACAATGATGTTTTTCGATAATAGGACCAGCTATACAACTTCCAACACAAGCTGACATTTCAATAAAACATTTTGAAATTTTACCACTTTCAATATCTTTTAATGCCGCAATACAGTTTTCAACCCCATCTATGGCCATGTATGTGTAACCTTTTGCATCACATTCCATAGTTTTTAGGATACCACCGGTAGTAGGGAATAATCTAGTTTTACCTTTTGCGATTTCCTCACTATCTTGAGTTTGTTCAATTACAATTCCTTCTTCTTTTAACCAATTTGATAATTCTTCAAAGGTTAAAACACAGTCAACAATTCCTTCATAGCGATCTGCTTCATCTTTTTTAGCAACGCAAGGGCCAATGAATATTGTTTTTGCGCCAGGAATTCTTTTCTTAATATCGCTACAATGAGCTTGCATAGGGCTCATTACATTAGCTAAATATTGTAATTCATTAGGAAAGTATTTTTGAATTAATAAATTTACTGAGTGACAACATGAAGAAATCAATATTTCGTGATTACCTTCGTTTAATAAGCGATCATATTCATTTTTCACAAATGTAGCACCTATAGCGGTTTCTTCAACATCATAAAAGCCTAATTTCTTTAAAGCATTACGAATAGCTTCTATACCAATTCCGTTATAATTAGCTATAAATGATGGCGCAATACTAGCAACAACTGGTGCTTTTGACATTAGTAGTACTTTAGCTTTTTCTACACCATCAACAATTTCTTTGGCATTTTGAGGACAGATTACAAAACATTGTCCACAAAGAATGCATTCATTATCTATAATATGTGCCTGATTTGCCGAAAATCTAATTGATTTTACTGGGCAGTGTCTTATACATTTATAACAGTTTTTACAATTTGATTTCTTTAATGTTAGGTACTTAGACAATTTACTCACCTCAAATTAATTTAAATATGGAACTATTTTTTCATTCCAAAATTTTTCAATTTCATCAACAGTAACACCTGTGTAAACTTGATCATTAACAAAGATAGTAACACCGATACGGTTACATTTTCCCGCACAGAAACTTCCTGATAAAATAATCTTGTCCCACAAGTCTTCTGTTTCAATTTTTTTGTTTATGTATTCAACAATATCGGGAGCATGCTTTAAAAAGCATGAACTCCCAATACAAACTTTTACTTCTACCATTATTTTAATTTTTCAACAACATTCTTTTCGAAGAATTCGTTAACTTGGTCGGGTGTTAAAGAGAATAATTCATCATTTACTTTAACGCAAACGCCATTTTGACATTTTCCCATGCAGAATGTTCCGCTTAATTCAACCTTATCATTTAAATTGTTTTTTGCAATTAAGTATTGTAGTTGTTCAACAACTTGTCTTGAACCTTTAATATGGCATGAGCTACCAATACAAACAGTAATTTTAATCATTTTCTATTCCTCCGTTTTTTATTCGTAATCTACAACATTAACCCAAGAAAGTAAGAACTCTCTTTCTTTTTCGTTACCCTTAACTGATTGAGAAGCAGCAACGATTGGCAACCATTTTTGAATGTCTTTTTTAGTAACATTTCCTTTTTTAGCATATAAATCAAGATACTTTTCCGCACTTGTAATGTCACCTGATAGCCAGAATAATAAGTAAGTTCTTGCGGCATCAGCACATGGATTACCTTGAGTAGCATGTGACCAGTCGATAATATATGGTTTATTATCTTCAGAGATTATGATATTTGAAGGGTTGAAGTCACCATGGCAAAGTGAATTACCCTTTGGCATACTTTCAAGTCTTGTATGCAAATCATATTTAGTTGTTGAAGCAATGTCAGCCATATTAATCTTACGATTCATCTTGTCTTTTAATTTAGTTAATAAAGGGCAAGTATTTTTTTGAGTAGCTAATTGAATATCTACAAATTGTTCAAGATATTGGTCTTTCTTTTCTGGATATTTTTCCATTAATTGAAGAAGAGTATATCCTTTGATATATTCAGTTATAATAGCCCATTTACCATCAATCATAGTAACTTCTTTGATTTTTGGTACATTAATAGGTAATTCTTCTACTCTAGCTTGATTTAATGCTTCATTTAAAATGTCGGCTTTTGAGTATTCTTTATTAAATACTTTTACACAATTGTTTTCATCACAATAAATTGTTTTTGCATTTCTAATAGCAATAATTTTTTCAAGATTCATATTCTTCTCCTCACTTTCTATTTATTAATCGTTCTGTTCTTTTTATATGCACGTTTAAAATCATTTTTATCTTCAGGAATATAACTTTCTAGATCTTGAACTGGAACAGGTTTTTCAACAAATTCTTTACCATAATAAGCATTTAAGTACATTTGTTTGATTTCACTCATTAATGGATAACGAGGGTTAGCACCTGTACATTGGTCATCGAATGCTTGTTCAACCATTGCGTCAAGTCTATTTAAGAAGTCTTTTTCATCTGGAACATAATCTTTAATAGTAGGTTTAATACCAATCTTAACTTTTAATTCATCAATAGCTTTGATTAAATTGTTAACTTTTTCTTCGTCAGTATTTCCACCAAGACCTAAATAATCAGCAACTTCTGCATATCTTTGCATTGTGTGAGGGTGATCATATTGAGGGAATGTACCCATCTTAGTTGGAACTTCGGCAGAATTGAATCTAATTACTTCATCTAACATCAAGGCATTAGCAACACCGTGAGGTAAATGATGGAAGGCACCAAGTTTGTGAGCCATTGAGTGACATACACCTAGGAAGGCATTTGCGAAAGCCATACCAGCCATTGTTGCGGCATTAGCCATCTTTTCACGAGCAACAGGGTCATTAGCACCATTGTTGTAAGCTCTTGGTAAGTATTCGAATATCATCTTTAATGAACGTAAAGCTAAACCATCTGTATAGTCAGTAGCCATAATAGATGCATATGCTTCTAAGCAGTGTGATACAGCATCGATACCTGATGCAGAAGTTAATCCTTTAGGAGCTGTCATATGGAAGTCAGCATCAACGATTGCCATCTTAGGAAGTAATTCATAGTCAGCTAATGGATATTTAACACCAGTAGTTTCATCAGTGATTACCGCAAATGGTGTAACTTCTGAACCTGTACCTGCAGATGTAGGAACAGCGATAAAGTAAGCTTTTTCACCCATCTTAGGGAAAGTATAAATACGTTTACGAATATCCATGAAACGCATTGCCATATCTAAGAAGTCTACTTCTGGATGTTCATATAATACCCACATAATCTTGGCAGCGTCCATTGCAGAACCACCACCTAATGCGATAATGCAGTCAGGTTGGAATGATTTCATTTGTTCAGCACCACGTTTAGCACATGCTAATGTTGGGTCTGGTTCAACATCAAAGAATACTGTGTATTCCATATTCATTTCTTTTAATTTTTCAATAATAGGGTTAGCATTTCCGTTTGTATATAAGAATTTATCTGTTACGATGAATGCACGTTTCTTATGCATAACATCTTTTAATTCTTGAAGTGCTACAGGTAAGCAGCCTTTTTTGATGTATACTTTTTCTGGAGCTCTAAACCAAAGCATATTTTCCCTTCTTTCTGCGATAGTTTTAATATTTATTAAGTGTTTTACACCTACGTTTTCAGATACACTATTTCCACCCCAAGAACCACAACCAAGTGTTAGAGATGGAGCAAGTTTAAAGTTGTAAATATCACCTATACCACCTTGAGATGAAGGTGTATTAACAAGAATACGGCAAGTTTTCATACGTTTTGCGAATTCTTCTAATTTAGCTTGTTCAGTAATAGGGTTTAGATAAATTGAAGAAGTATGTCCATAACCACCATCAGCAATTAAATGTTCTGCTTTTGCAAATGCATCTTCGATATCTTTAGCACGATACATTGCTAGAACTGGTGATAATTTTTCATGAGCAAATTCTTCTGATAATTCAACTGATTCAACTTCACCAATTAAAATTTTTGTACCTTCTGGAACAGTTACACCAGCAAGTTCAGCAATTTTAGCAGCTTTTTGACCAACAATCTTAGCATTAAGTGAACCATTGATGATGATAGTCTTTCTAACTTTGTTAAGTTCTTCTTCATTTAAGAAGTAGCAACCACGTTTCATGAATTCACATTTTGCAGTTTCATAAACACCATCTAATACGATAACTGATTGTTCAGATGCACAAATCATACCATTATCAAATGTCTTAGAATGAATGATTGAGTTAACAGCTAAAACGATATCAGCAGAATCATCAATAATTGCAGGAGTGTTACCAGCACCTACACCAATTGCAGGTTTACCAGAAGAGTAAGCAGCTTTAACCATACCAGGACCACCTGTTGCAAGGATAACGTCTGCTTCTTTCATAACTGCATTAGTTAATTCCAAACTAGGTACATCTATCCAACCGATAATGTCTTCAGGAGCACCAGCTTTTACAGCAGCTTCAAGAACTACTTTTGCGGCAGCAATAGTAGAGTTCTTTGCTCTTGGGTGTGGACTAATGATGATACCATTTCTTGTCTTTAAAGCAAGTAAAGTTTTGAAGATAGCTGTTGATGTTGGGTTAGTTGTAGGAACAACTGCAGCAACGATACCCATAGGTTCTGCAACTTTCTTTAAACCATAAGCTTTATCTTCTTCAATTACACCGCAAGTTTTTACATTACGATATTTGTTATAAATGTATTCTGAAGCGTAGTGGTTTTTAATTACTTTATCTTCAACAACACCCATACCAGTTTCTTCAACTGCCATTTTTGCAAGTTCAATACGTGCCTTGTTAGCTGCAAGTGCGGCATTTAAGAAAATCTTATCTACTTGTTCTTCTGTATATGTAGCATATACTTTTTGAGCTTTTTTAATTTTTTCTAATCTAGCTGATAATTTTTCTAAACTATCAACAATTTCATAATTTTTTTCCATGTAAATTACACTCCTTTTCAATTATTATTTATTTCGACAGCTAATGTTATTAGTAGTGATACAATATCAACATTTCTTATTTTTACATCATTTGGTATATTTAATTTTTGATCTGTAAAATTAAGAATTCCCTTGACACCACAATTTATTATTTCATCACATACACTCTGAGCACTATCATGAGGTACACAAATTATTGCCATTTTAACATCATTCGTTAAACAGAAGGATGACATTTCATCAATTGATAAAATCTTTTTATCGTTGATTGTCCTTCCAATCTTTTCAGGACTATTATCAAATATTCCTACTATTTTAAACGAATTTTCGTTAAAACCATGATATTTTGCAAGTGCACTTCCTATTTTACCGGCTCCAATTATCACAACATTGATAAGTTTATCATCAAAGATTAACTTGTTCAAATCAGATTTTAGATTACTAACTTGATATCCAACTTTAGGTTTACCCTTTCCGGATATTAGATTTAAATCTTTTCTAACCTGAACTTCACCTAACCCTAATTGTTGGGCAATTGTTGTTGATGATATTAGACCGTCTTCATCTATTTTATTCAAATAGTTCAAATAAATAGGGATACGTTCTATAACAGACTTAGGAATTGTTTTATAAATCATATCTTTAACTACCTTTCGCTAACATTATACTACATTTTTCAAATATTTGCAAATATCAAAAAAGTATATCGATATATCAATATCGATATACTTTTACTTTTTAGAGTAAAATTAATTAATATTACGCTTACTTTCACAAAGTTTTGTAATGAATTCTTGATCCAATTTACTAAGTTTATAATTAGAACGATAAATCAACAAATCTTTATATTCCTTAGTATTATCTATACATTCTTTTTGAACTAGTCCATAACGGTCTAACAATCTTTTTGATACTGGCGAAACCCACATAAAGGTTTCTTCATTATTTGCAAGTAGTTCAAATTGGCTAGCTCTTTCAAAAACAAAAATTCTTCTACTTACTTCTTCTGATAATTCTGTTTTTACCAATTCATTGGTTGAAAGTGATGGAACATACGGATCACCATGAGCAATTTCAATAAAATCCTTTAAATCAGAATAATGAATTTCTTTGTTTTCCGCAAGCGCACTATTTTTATTAAAGATTAAAACATATTTAAATTGATTAATCAATTCACATTTTAATTCTTTCTTTTCAATGATATCTTTAAAATAGCGGTCATGATTTATATAATAACGTAAAATACCTAAATTGTATTCTTCATTTATTACATTGTTTATAACTCGATAAGCATTAGTTTCTTTATAATATACTTCAGCGTTATCAATATTATTTAGACATTTTGAAAATTCAACAAAGGCATCAGAAATGTAACTTGCTCTTGGAACGGATATTGAAAAAACATTTTTCTTTTTTTGATATTTAAATATCTTTTCCATATCATCAATTTGTCTTAAGATTCTTTTCGCATAGTGGATTAATTGTTCACCTTCAGGTGTAACAATCATCCCTTTAGAATTACGCTCAAAAATAGTGATGTTAAGGTCGCTTTCTAGTTCCTTGATGGCTCTTGAAACATTGGGTTGAGCAACATATAATTTTTCAGCTGCTTTACTGATAGAACCGGTTTCTGCCACCGTTATTGCATATTTTAAGTGTAAAAAATTCATATTTCCTCCTACATCACTTTATTTAGATGAACTTTACCATCTAAGTCTTTCCATGTTATATTATTATCTTCAATAATCATATAACCATGATAACCATCTTCTTTAGGAATTGATACTGAACCACAATTCATATAAACGATATCATTTATTTCTTCAAAGCATTGAACATGAGTGTGACCACATAATAAGATATCACCTTTATTTAGGGGTGGTAAATTATTTTTATTGTAGAGATGTCCATGAGTAACAAAAATAGTCTTTTTACCTATGGCAAGTAGTAAATAATCGGCTAATATTGGAAATTTTAAAACCATTTGGTCAACTTCACTATCACAGTTACCACGTACACTAACGATTGGTGTTGTTAACTCATTTAACATTTTGATTACTTCTTTAGGATTATAATCTTTAGGTAAGTCATTTCTTGGACCATGATATAGAATATCACCTACTAAAATAATACGATCTGGCATTTCTTTATTTATACGTTCTAGGAGTTTTTTACAATAAAATGCCGAACCATGAATATCTGATGCAATAAATATTTTCATAATAATCACCTACTTTTCATATTATAACATATTTTAGTTTATTTTAAAATACATTTGTTTTGTAAATCAATAAAAAAACTGACCTAAGAAGGTCAGTCAAGATTATTTTTGAATAATAAAGAAATTTGTTGCGGCAAGAGTAGCAAATGAAAAGTCTTTTGCGCCATATTGTTTTAGAGTATAAGCAAAACCAGGATTTGCTTCATTACCTATCAAAGCATTTGCAACCGTATTACCAATTAAAAGATTTAAATCTTCAGCTGAACCAATTTTGAAAACAAAATCTAAAGTATTAAAGAAATCAGCTGTATCAGATGATTTTAAATTGTTAATAGTAATATCTTTATGTAATACACTATATGAGAAAGCTGTTTCACCTTTTTGGATAGTTACGGTTGAAGAAATATACAATTTCTTTGGTGCATATTTTTTCAAGAAGTTAAATGGAAACTTTTTAGCATTATCAAATAATGGCGTTAAATCTAATTCTAATATTATATTTAGATCAGCACTTCCATTATCTTGTACTTGGTAAATTTCTAATTCAAGTATTTTAATAGCAACTTCTTTTCCAGAAACGCTAATTTTCCCCCCAGTTTGTTGGTGTAAAATGATTTGGGCGAGGGCTCCAAGTTGTTGTGATGAAATCATCATAAACTTATTCAATGTTAAATCACTCTTAGTAAGATTTACAGTATAACCATTATAACCAGTTCCTTCTTCATAGGTTACAAAATCTACAATTGATTTATCAATTTCTGTTTTAGCATCACTATAATCACTATCTTTAATTGGGAACATACATAAATCTTTTTGATCAACATCTTTACTAAGAGTCTTTAACTGACTCACCGTATTAAATAAATCAATGTTATAAGTTTTACGAACATAAACATAGCCAACAACGATGGCAATAGCAATTAGTCCAACTAAAGCAATTAAGTTAATAATTAACCTTTTTAATAATTCCATAAATACTCCACTTTCTCTAGGTGCGCTAGGATTTCTCATTTTCTTTCATCATTTTTCTTATTATTGACATTTTTTATCTAAATATACTGAATTATATATTTTTAATTAGATTAGAAACGACTTCCTTAATAAGGAAGTCATTTAATCTTCAACCTATCATAGACATTATACTACATTGTCTTATCTAAATCAAGCAAATATAATTTTATCTATAGTTCGTTATTAATTTCAGTATTGCAAAAAGCAATTTCTAAATTGCCATTTTTTACTCTAAGTTCATCAATAAAGTCTTTTTCAAGTATATCTTCTTTTAAACAACATCATACTTTATTTTAATTAAACTTCCTAAATTAGTAGTTTTAATACTTTGAATTTTATGATAATTTGTGTATTTGTTTATAGGCTGTGCCATATTTAGAAAAAGGTGTTTTAAATATTTTCTCACTTGATAAGTATTTTGCAAGATCATAAGGAATTGAAAAAGGTACTTTAAGTTCCATCAATACTAAATTATTGGGTGATAATTTAATATCACTAATTGATGGTAACAAATAACATTTTCAGTACGATACTTTATATTGGTATCAAAAGTTATTCTAATTTGTTTATCAATTTTAAAGTAATATGCTTCTCTTTCATATGATAAAAACATCTTAGGTGGTAATCCGCCATAAAAGTCATTAAAGTATTTAATTTCTTTATCAATTTGAGTTTCAGCACCCTCTATAAAACTATTATTTAAAACATATTTATAAGCAATTTTTTCCCTTTTTTTATAGACAATATGATCATATTTTTTCTTTAGTTCAACATACACACTACTATCTAAAGTAGGTTTATCATATGAACGAATTCTTAACTTTTCTTTATAAATTGGCTTTTCAAATGATTTTCTAATTAGTTCAAAATTATCAGTATCTTAATAAACATTGCAAATTGTGCTCTTATAAACCATATCTTTTTCAACTTTATCACTTAAATAATTCATTAAGTTAATATACTGATTTATGCTAATTAGATATTTTATTTCATGTCTTTTAAAACTTTTTCCCATACTTATCACCTTTTCTAAACAAATTATAACATCTAAAACTTAAATGTACTTTAAATTAAAAAATAAAAAAGCCAGTATAACTGACTTTTGAAATTAGACTAAGAACCAAAGTATTACCCCAATCACAAATGATAAAACATTAGCTAATATTGCATAAGAAATAATCCATTTCTTAGTTCCGTCTTTTCCTCTTTTACATAATAATCGGTATACAACTGCTTCAACAACCACAATTAATAATTCAATAAGAATATAGTTATAGATATAAAATACTGATTTACCATTGAAATAAGCAGTAAGATTTAAAGCAATGTTTAAACCTATTTGTGTAACGGCATTAGTTATTGCAATTATAACAAATGATTTTTTGTCAAACTTAAACAATAATGCTAGTAATAACTCAATTCCTAAAGTAATAAGTAATCGCAACACAAATGTTAATATTTCTTTTCCATACTTATATGACTTTTCTAATACAATCTTCTTCTCTAATGTAATTGAAGTATTTTTATAATCATTCATATTATATTTAAAATAAGAATGAAAGGCATAAGTCTTAGTTTCTTCGGTAAGATAATATTCATTACTTACTTTATCATAGATAATTAAAATGAATTCAGTTGGCCACATGTAACCACTTTTGATTAACAGATCAGTACTATTTGAATAAAATGATGAAATATCACACAAATACCATCCTTCTGGTAAAGTAACATTATTATATACGATAGTCAAATCTTCAACATCTCCAAAACTTGTCTCACCATAATGTCTGTCACTTGTGTCACCTGGAATAAATGAATGATGTGGTCCCATATATTCTTTATATTTAGTTGCATATGCGACGATATAATCAGATTTAGGAAGATTACAAATCTCTATTTGCATATCTGGTTTAGGCCCCGTGTCTGCATGTACTACCACACTTGTTGACATAAAAAGCGTAAAGATAGCCATAAATATACTTAAAGAAACAATTACTTTTTTCATACCTTTTCTCCTTATTTCATTTACTAGTATTATATCATTATATTCACATTTATTCAACTATTTATTCTAAATAATAGAAAAATCAACCACAAGTAGATAATTTAATTGGAATAATAAATGTTTCCACAATTTGAATAATTACTACAAGCGAAGTAAAACTACTGATGAAAATATTTTTTTAACAAACATCGTGAATACTTTAAATATATTTTTCAGCTTTTATATAACAACATCATAATTACACTTATTTTGTTATTTCTATAGTTCAATCTAAATTTTATTAATTATCTTAATTTGTTATAGTTTTTAAATTACATATTATCCTTACAATTATTGAATATATTAATCTTTAAATTACTGAAAATTCTTAGGAAAAATTAACTTCAATTACTCAACACACTCCTCACTACTAGATTATAATAACCTTTCTTTTTCATCTTTCATATTACATATAAATAAAAATAGCTTAATGCAATCGTTTCTAGTAATTTTTCTATTTGTCATACCATGCATTAAAAAATTTCTATTAATAACAGGATACTTTTTAACTGATTCATCAATAAAATCAGCAGCTGCTTTATAATAGTAATAAAACAAATACAATGTATTGATTTCTAAAAAAAGTCTCCACCAATGATTAATTTTTTGTGGTGTTTCAATATTAGATTTAACGATTTCTTCTTTATAAGCTTTGCGACGCTTAGGATTTCTTGGTTCTTGGCTTGAAATAAGTTCTCTATCGATAATTCCAAAAAGTATAGAACAGCAAGCATAGTACTCTTGATTTTTAAAACTTGCGATGCTTTCATCAATCTGCTGTTTGCTAACATATTTAAGTTCAGCAATTGATTTTTCTATTTCGAGAAAATCTTCGCCTTTTGAGTATTTTGCGCAAAGTTCATCTACATATTTTTCATCTATCGGGACAACGCTTGAAAATTCATCTATTTGTTCATTTATTGGATATGGCATTCCAAGGTTTGCATATTCAATTGCTAAATTAATTACCTTTTCCTGTTCTTCTTTTGGCAATGGTGACCCATTTATAGATTTAATAACGTTATTAAAAGTATTATTTATATTTTCATATAATTTCGATGCTTGCAAAAAAACTTTTTCTTCTTTTAAAGACTCACATAATTTAGTTATTTTTTCGATTTGGTCTAATAGCGGTTTTAAATTATTATTAATTCCACTTATGCTCTTAGATAATTCAGATATATTACTACTATTTTGATCTAAAATGTTGATTATTTTTTTGTTGTTAATATTAACACCTCCATGCATATATATTTTATCTTACTTTGAAGATAATGAAGTTCTTATATGAATATTATTCATTTACAAATTTATAAAATAATTTCTAATCAAAAGAATTTATTATTTCATCCAATTGACCTAAAAAATATTCTGTTTGTATTATTTGTATTTTATCAAATTTATTATTATTTTTTACCTCTGTTTCCATTTTCTCTATTTTTTCTTTTAAATCAATCAAATAGACTTTATCATTTTTATAGATATCATTTATATTAGAAATTGAATATATCATATTAAACATTTGTCTTATCATATGAATATTATATGAGCTACATTTTGATAGTAACTGCACAAATTTATCATTATCTATGCATTGGGCAAAACTACCTTTTTCCAAGAATAATTTTTCATTGCTTGCAACATAATCCTTAAATTTTTCAATTGATTCAGGTTTGTAATCAAAAGAAAAATCAAATTCACTTTTTTTATTTATTCTTTCATATAGCTGTTGTTTGAATTTTTGAAATTCGTCTATTGCCATTTCTTCATCTAATTGTATTCCTGTGTAAAAGTTTATTTTACTAATCTCAGTTTTATTGGCACTATCGACTTGTTCTAATATTTTTTGCTTACAATTATCAATAATTAAGTCTATATCATCGTATTTTAAAATATACTTAATGGCTATTAAATAATTAATTAAAACACCATACTCATGGAAAGGTACATTATTCCTTGATATTTCTTCATTAATTTGTTTTATAGCCAAAATTATAACATCTTCTTTGTTAACATAATAATTATAAATAACATCAAGTAAATTTGAAACTTTTTTATCAATACTTGCTTTTTCTATTTTTATACAGAATATTTCATTTGCCTTTTTTATTGAATCAATGTCCAAATTTTGATTACAAATATATTCATATGCAAACTTATATAATGGATATACGTAATTACCTAATTCGCTAGATGTATCTCCAGAACCAAACCATTTCAAGTTTTCGTTATTTTTTCGCTTAAGAGAAAAAATTATGTTTCCCAAAAATACATTTTTGTAAAACTCTAAATCAATTTCAAAGTTTGTATCTTTAAACATATCAACTGTCTTTTGACATGCAAAAATGAAAGTTCTTAAATTTCTGTTATTAACTTCCTTTGTTAATTCAACTTGTTTTTCAACCAAACATGCAAATTCAGGATTTTTTATTTTTTCTAAATACTTATCTGTATATTCATTCATTATATTCATTATTGCTTCTTGATAAGACGTGTAAAATTCTATTGTATCACTAATTGTTTTTTCTTTTACTTTTAAATATTTTAATGATTTTTCGTCAAGTTCTTCTTTTGCTTGAGTTTGTCCACCTTCTTTATAATTTTTTACATATCGCAATATTTCGCTTTCATTTGCAATTAATAATACTTTTGCTTTGTCTTGCTCTACAAGATTATTGACATATCCAAGAATTTCTATAATATCTATCTGCGATCTTTCAACATCTTCAAATATTATCAATTCATTTTTTAAATTAATTGAATTATATATCTTGTTTAAGTCAGAATTTTTTAATTCTAAATTCAGCCCAAAAAAACTGATTAAACCCTTTAGTACAGTTTTAGCAATAATTTTTCCAGCATTCAAACCAAGTTTTTTTTCATTAAGTTTTTTAAACTTAGCTTCCATGAAAATATTCTTACTTATTTCAGAACTATCTTTTAATCCATACAATGACACAATAATACAATTTTTTTGGCATTTGTCTCTTAAAAACGGAATCAAATTATTAATTATGTAATAACTTTTACCCGTTCCCCACTGTGCATTTAACATAATTGCGCCTGCGGTTTTATCATCCGTGACATATTTTTTTATATATTCATTAAGTTCTTCAATATTCATATATTACCATCACCTCCATATCTTATGTATAATTATTTTAATTCCACATAAACAAAAAGTTATTATTTACACTATTATAAGTTGACTTTATCAAATGAACAAAGCAAATTCTTTAAATGAAATCTATTAAAGTAATTTTTTTAAATAAATTTAAGATCTTTATTATTATTAAATTTACGCAACATCTTTATTTTGCAACATTATTTTTACGAAGTGATTATACTTTGTGCTAGTGCTTTCTGAAGCAGCTCCGTCCGTACTTTTAAATTTTTCAATGTAATAATCCCTTTCGCTACAACTATTAAATTTGTTTAATAGTACTTCATCAGTGCATTCAAACAGATAACTAATAGGTACTTTATCAAATTTTTTATCACAAACATATGCATAATTTAAAGAATTAATTTTAAGATTGTCCGTATTATTTTTTAAATCAATTTGAAATTCTTCATATATTGTTGCAATTTTTTCAGCATCAACTACGTTTTCACGTATATATTGATTCATCTGTTCATTTGTAAAATACGTTTTATAAAGGCCTTTTTCAAATATTGATTTGAAATTATCTGAAATATATTTATAATATTTTGAATTAATTAACTCATTAGATTGGTTTTTTTCTTTTAAATAGTCTAACCATAATATACTACATGGTAATTTTGAATAGTCAATTAAAATGTTAACACACTCAATGGGAATTGTGGTATCATTAATATCGTTGAATTTTAATTTATTTATTAATTTATTTATTAATTGTTTAATTTCATAACCAGCATAGAAATTTGAATAATTTAATAATTTCTTTAATATAGATTGATTTTCATAAAAATCATAATTACAACTAGTTATATTACTAAATAATCCACTTATTTTATAATTATATCTTTTTCTTTCATATTTATTATCTTCTAAAAAATCAAGAATTTTTTCAAGTTTTCCTTCAATGCAATTTAAATCTTGACTTACATTATTATCTAAGCAATAGCATAAATTTTCATATGAACTCATATCATAATTAAACAAATCTGTTTGAACTAAGGCTTTATTTAAATTTAAATTTTTTCTCGAAAAATTTAAACTTTTCCCTAGTCGTTCTAAAAAATATTTATCAGAATCATAACTTAAATACTCATAAAAATCTTCATAATTGTCAATTACCTTTGTTTTAACGCTACTATTATCATTTATTGACTTAGAATATGCATCTTTTAAATTATTAAATATATCGTTATTAAGCATTATGCTTATAAATTTTGAAAGATAAATAACATCATCATCTTCCATCGTAAACAATTCAAATATTTCTTTTTTCTCTTTGTAACAATTAAGCATAGTTAAATCAGGATCATTATTTTTTTCCATATATTTATCAATTGTTTTAAACAGCAATTTCTTTAAATTTATATTATCTTTATCAACTTTATATAAGAACGATTCAATATAACACTCTTTTTTCGTTGTAAAAAAAGATTCTTCAAATAGCAAATGAATAATATTATAATTGTGTATGGAATTATAAGTAAAACAAATTTCTGGTAGTGAACGAACAACATCATACAGATTGCAAAATTCATAATTTAAATTGGTTTTATCGCTATTTTTAATTATGTATTTTCTTTGTTCTAAATCATTAAAATACTCTTGTTCTCTTCCTTTATATGCCTTACTATTAAATGTAATTGGAATTAAATATTCAAAATAATCAAAATCTAATGCACCAATTGTAATTAATTCCAAAATAAAATCTTTAAATCTTCCTTTTTCATTTTCATCTTTTACCATTGTATATTTGCTTGGACGATTTTCATTTACTTCTTCCTTTTGCCAATACACAAATTTATCAATTGTTGTATCAAAATCTTTATATGATAATCTTTTACTATTTAAAGCTGTTTTGCTTATAGGATTAATTGTGCTTAAATATTTTTTTACTTGTTCAGTAAATGATGCAGCATTTTTTGCTTCATTATCATATTTTTTATCAGCTAAATTTTTAAGAATTTCATCAAAAAAATTATTATATTCAAATAATTCAACATATTGTTTTGGATAAAAATTTTTAAACATTACCATGGCAAAGATTTTATTTTTTTCCTTACAATAATATTCATTATTAAACTCTAGAAATTGTTTTTTGATTAATATATACTCATTTTGAATATTATTCAAAATTCTTAAGTTGTTAGAAAAGCTTGAACATACTGATAGTAATTTTTGTTTTATATCTTCAATAATTTCAGTACAAAAATAACTCATAGCATCACTTTTAACACCAATAGGAATTACCGGTATTATTAAATCAAAAAATTTTGTCCTTTCTTCACTACTATCAAAAATTGAGGTATCTAATGCATATATAAAGATAACTCTATTCAATAATTTTTCATTTAGCAAAAAATTTAATTCACGAAAATTTTGAAAAATAGTTATGTCATTAAATCTATCCAAATCTTCAATAAAAATTATTGTAGTTTTATTAAATTTATTAAGTAATTTCAGCAATTTTAATTTATTCGCATCAATTTCATTTTCATTTTTTTCTAGTTCTAGTGAAGAATCGCCAATTCCAATTTTTCCTTTTTTGAGATTAACTATAAATATTGTTATTATATAAAAAATTGAAGTAAAACAAATTGAGCACAATAAATTAGTGAAGCTGTCAAATACAATAAATGTTTTAAATATATTTAACAATATAAATATTGAAAATAATAAACTTGTAATTAATCCACTCAAAAAATAATTAGGCATTTTAATATCATGTATTAATATTTCTTGATATATTTGATCCATAAGCTTATCTTGTTCAATTTTTGCATTATTAAATTTTGCAAAAGATACTTTTAAATATGCATATTCATCTCCAATTTCATTTATAAAAGTTTCGATTATCGAACTTTTTCCAGAGCCATATTTTCCATCCAAAGCAATATTGTTATTTCTGCTATTTTCACAACCTTGAATTAATGCCCCTACACTATTTTTATAGTATTCATAATTGGGTTTAGGAGCTAAACTATTTAAATTGACTTTTACATCATAATCAATCTTTTTAGTTTTATAAATATGTTTATAATTTTTAACATTTAATATTATAAGAATTAAACTTAATGTAGAAATCAATAAATACATCCAAAAATAGTTATCAGAAAAATTGATATATACATAAAAATTGACAGAAATTAATGATATGCAATTTAACAATAAACATAAAAAATTTTTATTACCATATTTTATAAAATTGTTATTAATAATCATTTCTTTCATCGAATTGTTTACAAAATTTCTAATAAAAACATATAAAACAGATATTAAAAATAATGCATTTTTTATTTTTAAATTGTTTATATTAACAAATGAGATTAAAATAATTTCTATACTTACTAATATATCGATAATTAAAAATATTTGTT
>ULTC01027658.1_pt1 | contig 35527 bp, 36 predicted proteins | sample 1957091 | NCBI WGS metagenome assembly ULTC01 (sample SAMEA4835720, study PRJEB28245) | human gut metagenome | biome: gut microbiome; material: fecal sample | place: Denmark | collected 2008 | reverse complement strand
TCATTTAATACCGGAAAAGTAACAAATATGAGTTATATGTTCCGTGATTGTTCAAGTTTGACAAGTTTGAATTTAAGGACTTTTGATATGAGTGCAACAACTTCTGTCTCTAATATGTTAACTGGTGTAGGTAGCGAATTTGATTTCTATGAATTAATAACGCCAAAGGCTATGAAAACTTCAATAACGTTGCCATTCCATTTCTGTAAGGCAAGTGATTATTCAGGCGATTATACTTCAATTCCTACATCTTTAACTTCGACTGCATTATTGCCAAAAAATGTTCAAGTAACTAGAAGTGATAGTGGGGATTGGAGCAAAGGTTCGTTATCTACAAGTATAAGTGGTTTTGCCCATGGACAAACAATTACAGTTGCAAGAGGAACATATATTGATTTATATTTAACTGCAAAAGGTAATGCTTTTGATAAATCATATGTATATGTTGCGTTTAATCAACTTTCTTCCGCTCCAACAGTTGTAAGCGGACCAAGCGGAAACACTTCAGCGTGGGGAATTTACAATAGAAATGGAACGAATGTTAACTCTATAATAAAAGAAGGCGGCTTAACTATTGGCATAACTGACGATAGAACAAATGTGGAAGAAATTGAATTAGAAAACAATTTAATTCTTGAATCAAAAGAAAATGGCATAATGCCTGCGTGGTTCACTGTTGCAAATTACTGGTGCCAATTAGTATGTAAATCTACAGTTGCAATGAGCACTAGCGTTACTATTAGGATTAGATTAACGGATAATACCACATATATCTATGGCAGAGCTGGCTCAGGTGGTGGATATTCTTCAATCCAAGATTAAAATAAAAAGCGAGAAATCGCTTTTTATTTTTTGTGAGTAATTTTGGGCGTTTTGCTTGATTAATTTTTTAGAATGTTATATCATTAACTTTGATAGGAGAAAAATTTTGCATTTAACACTTTATAGAAAATACAGACCTCAAACTTTTGACGAGGTTATAGGGCAAGACCACATTACAAGAACGCTTTATAATCAAGTTAAAAGTGGCAAAATTGGGCACGCATATTTGTTTTCGGGCAGTCGCGGAACGGGCAAAACCAGCACTGCAAGGATTTTTGCGCGTGCGATAAATTGTGAAAGCAAAGAGGGCTCACTTCCTTGCTACAAATGTGCAACTTGCAAGGCGCTTTCTGAGCCTACAAATTTAGATATAATTGAAATCGATGCAGCATCTAACAACAGGGTTGATGAAATAAGAGAAATAAGGGATAAAATCAAATTTTTGCCAACCAATGGAAAATATAAGGTGTATATCATCGATGAAGTTCATATGTTGACAGATAGTGCGTTTAATGCGCTTTTAAAGACTTTGGAAGAACCGCCTGAACACGTTGTGTTTATTTTGGGAACAACGGAAATTCATAAATTGCCAGCAACGATATTATCTAGATGTATGAGATTTGATTTTAAACTTGTTTCAACAACTGAACTTTCCAATCATTTAAAGGATATTTTCAAAAAAGAAAATGTTGTTTACGATGACAAGGCGATAGATGCTATTGTGTCCGCAGCGGAAGGAAGTGTGAGAGATATGTTATCCATAGCAGACAGCATTGTTTCTTTCTCAAACGGCAATGTAACTTATGAAAACGCAGTTAAAATTTTAGGAACAAGCGACACGCACAAGCTTGTTGATTTTGCAGATAAAATCATATCAAAAGATATTGGCGGAGCCTTGGAAGAAATCAATAAAGTTGTGCTTTCAGGCAAAAATATATCTGTTTTTGCAAAAGAAACCACAATACATTTTAGAAATTTGCTTGTTGCAAAAACGGCAAAGTCGGCAAAAGAAATTTTGAATATGCCAGTAGAAGATTTTGAGTTGATTAAAGCGCAAAGTGAAAAGGAAAGCGCGGAAAACTTAATGTTTTATATGAAAACATTTAGCGAAATTGAAGCGGAACTCAAATATTCAATGTCGCCAAGAACGCTTGTTGAAGTGGCAACGGTCAAAGCGATTGAAGGCTTGGAAGAGTTAAAAAAAAACGAAATTTGATTAAAAATCAAACATTGCCAAGCGCAAAAGTCGTTTGGGGAAAGATTATAACTAGGCTTAGAGAGCAACATCTTGCAGCACTTCACGTTGCTTGTGGAGATATAACAAACGTTGAAATTGAAAAGGACAATTTAATAATCTCAACTGAACAAGAGTATTTGTTGTCTATTATTTCAAAGGAAGAAAATGTGGCAGAAATAGTCAATGCAATAAAATTTTTGGGATATAACTTAAAGCCTGTTTTCAAATTGGCGGACAAGCCTAGTCAACTCATTGAAGATGATATAAAAGTATTAAGAGAAAATGTTGCAGAATATTTAATAATTAAAAATTAATTTTGGAGGTTTTATGAACGGTTATAGAGGCGGATTTAATGGCGGATTTGGCGGTGCTAACTTAAATCAATTAATGAGACAAGCACAAAAGATGCAAGAAGATATGATGAAAGCCAAAGAAGAACTTGAAAATACAGAATTTTCAGCAAAATCAGGCGGTGGAATGGTTGAAGTTACAATGCTTGGAAATAAGCATATTAAAAAAGTTTCAATTAAGCCTGAAATTGTTGACCCTGATGATGTTGAAATGTTGGAAGACTTAGTCTTAGCAGCAGTTAATGACTGCGTAAGTCAAATTGAAAAAGAAGAAGAAAAGAATGCTCCTTCAATTCCAGGAATAATGTAATATGGAAAATATAGACCCTATTGAAAGATTGGTTTCTGCGTTTAGGTCTTTGCCTGGCGTTGGCTTAAAAACGGCGGAACGCTATGCTTATTCAATCATCAAAAATGATGAAGAAAATGCGAAAGAATTTGCAGAATCAATTTTAAATGCAAAATTAAAAGTCAAATATTGCAAGGAATGCGGAAATTACACTGATGGTGAAATTTGCGCTATTTGTGCAAAGCGTAATCCTGACATAATTTGCGTTGTCAAAGAACCCAAAGATGTTGTGGCTATGGAAAAAGTTAAAAATTTCAATGGAGTTTATCACGTGTTGCACGGGACAATCAATCCACTTGAAAATCGTGGACCAAACGACATTCGCATCAAAGAACTTTTGGAAAGAGTAAATCGTTTAAAAACGAAAGAAGTCATAATGGCAACAAATCCTGATGTTGAAGGTGAGGCCACAGCACTATATATTGCTAGGCTTTTAAAGCCGCTTGGAATAAAAGTTACAAGGCTTGCTCAAGGCATAAGTATGGGCTCTGAACTTGAATATGCAGATGAAGTCACATTGACAAAAGCGTTAGAAAAAAGAAGTGAGATTTAAAATGCAGGTTATTGAAGAAATAAAGCAAAAATTGCAAGAAACATTTGAAAAACTGGGCTATCCAACTGAACTTGTTAGCCTTTCTTTTTCTGACAGACCTGAACTTTGCGATTTTCAAAGTAATAGTGCGTTTGCGCTTGCAAAAGTGCTTAAAAATGCACCGATAAAAATTGCAGAAAATATTGCACAAGAATTGAAAAGTGATAATTTCAAAGTTGAAGTTTGCGCTCCAGGCTTTATCAATATTTCCTTAAACGAAGGATATTTAACAAAGATTTTAAATGATTTTGCGACCTCTGAAAAGTTGCTTACTAAAACGCATAAACAGCCAAAAACAATAATAATTGACTATGGCGGACCTAATGTTGCAAAACCTTTGCACGTGGGCCATTTAAGAAGTGCAATTCTCGGTGAAACGGTTAAAAGAATTGCAAAATTTATGGGTGATAATGTTATTTCTGATGTCCATTTAGGCGATTGGGGATTGCAAATGGGGCTTACTATAGCAGGATTGGAAGAAAAGTTTGACTTGTCTTATTATTTTAAAAATGAGGGCAAAAAACCAGACATCACAATGGAAGATTTGAATAGAATTTATCCTGCAGCAAGCGCTCGTTCTAAGACAGATGAAGAGTTTAAAAAGTATGCTCAAAACATAACAACTAAATTGCAAAATAAAGATAAAATCTATTATTCAATTTGGCAAGATATTAGAAAGATTTCCGTTGAAGCAATTAAAAGTGAATATAGCAAATTGAATGTGTCTTTTGACTTATTTAATGGCGAAAGCGATAGCCAAGATTATGTGCCAAAAGTATTCGAAATTTTAAACAAACAAAATTTAATTGAAAAGAGCGAAGGCGCGGAAATTGTCAATGTCGCTCGTGAAGATGATAATGCGCCAATGCCACCTGTAATTGTTCGTTCTTCAGCGGGTGCAGGGCTATATGCAACAACGGATATAGCAACAATTTTAGAGCGTGTGGAAAAATACAATCCAGATGAAATTTGGTACACAACAGACAACCGTCAATGTATGCATTTCAATCAAGTTTTTAGAGTATGCAAACTTGCACATATAGGCAACGACAATCTCAAACTTGTTCATTTCCCATTTGGAACAGTTAATGGCATAGATGGTAAGCCGTTTAAAACGCGTGATGGCGGAACAATGCACCTTTGCCAGCTTATTGAGCTTGTAACGGAAGCAAGCGATAAAAAACTTGTTGAAAACACAGGTAAAAGCGATAGACAACTAGCTCAAATGATAGGTGTTTCCGCTTTGAAATTTGGAGATATGATTAATTTCCGAACAAAAGATTATGTGTTAGATATCGAAAAATTCTGTTCTTTTGATGGCAAAACTGGGCCTTATATTTTATATTCACTTGTTAGGATAAATTCGATTTTGCAAAAGGCAGGGGAATTTGAAAGGAAATATGCCGTCAAAGACGAAATTTCAAAAAATATCTTGCTTAGTTTAATAAAATTATCTGTTGAAATTGAAAATGGCTATGAAGATAAATCCGCTTCGGGAATTTGCCAATCAGCCTATAATTTAGCAAGCAATTTTAGCACATTGTATTCAAACGAAAAGATACTTTCTCAAAAAGATATTGATAGAAAAAACGAACTTTTATCTTTATTAGAAGTTGTTCAGAAAGCATTGACAATTATATGCAACTTGTTAGCGCTTGACATTCCAGAAAAAATGTAATTGAACAAAGAAAAATCTCTAATTTTAGAGATTTTTTTGTTTTTAGGTATTGAAAAGTAATAAATAATGTGATATATTAATAACACTATGAAAAAGAAAGCCGCTTTTTTAAGTTGTTTTGTCTTAATCGCGATGTTAATCGTGAGTTTTTTTACTGCAAATTATAATACAGTAGGAAATTTGCAAGCAGAAATTGCAGGTAAAGAAATAACAAATTATGTTCTTACAGGTTATCAAGGTTATTATCCTTATCATTATTTTGACTATTTGTTTGGAGCAACTTATTCAAAAGATATAACTTACATAAATCAATTTGGCGAAGAAGTTTCTGAATATAGAGCGATTGTTTCAAATAATGACAATTACTTTGGTGCAGATTATGCAAAGGGCACAGCAGAAATAAATTTGTCGGGTGAAATGTTAACTTTGGCAGATACAGGTCATTATTACGCTTATGCAAGTGCGGGCTTACTCGCTTTGGAAAATAAAGATAAGTCAAAACTTATAATAACATTGTCAAACGGAAGCGTTTCAGAAAGTGCCACATCTAATAAAGTTTACTCAAACGGAGTATTTTCTCCAGATTGGGTTAGCACAAATAAAGTATTTTTAAATAGCAAGTCTGATGTTTTGACCTTCCAATTTTCAACTTTAGAAAAAGCAACAGCGTGGATACCTGCAAATTTTAGAATTTTTGAACCATCAATAAATTTTGGAATTGAAATTGATAAAATTACAACTGAAACACAAGGCTCAACAGTTTCAAAGGGCTCATTAATCAAGTTGGAAGCAAGCCACTTTTTATCTAAATTGTCTGGCGAAAGTTTAATTAGATATTATCAAAGCATACACGAAATTGAATGGGAAATTGTATCTGGCGAGCAAAATGGTCAAGTTTTAGGCAATTATTTGAGCGTTAGCGGAGATAGCGGACAAATTGTTGTAAGGCCAAAATGCTTAAAATCTACTGATTCAACAGAATACATCTATGGCGATGCAATAACTTTTGAAATCAATTCATCAACAGTTGCTGTTAGCGCGAAGGCAAATTTTGAAGAAGGCGCAATAATTACTGGAACAAGCAATGAAATTGCACAAAATAAAATTCAAACAGTTTTTATTGAAGTTTTAGAAGGCTATTCACTTCTTAGAATTGATGATGAAACAGGCAGTTCATTATCATATAATGTAACAGCTTCTGGCAAAATAAGAGTTAGGGTTTCAGTTGGAACAACTTCGAAAAGCCTTTTTGTATATTTGCAAAAAACAATATCTGTATCAGATATAGTTATAAAAGATAAAGTTTTTGATAAAACAGATGCCGCAGAAATAGGCCATATTGTCTTTACGGGCGGGGATTTACAGCACGGCGTTACTGTTGATACTAGCGAATTAACCACAAAGTTTAGCAGTTCGTTGCCTGGAGAAAACATCAAAATTCAAATAAGCGGTTCAATAAAGCTTGTTGGTGAAAATGCTTATATGTATCAACTTGTTGGCAATTTGCCATCAGCAACCGCCAACATTCTAAAAAGAAACATAGTTGTTAGAGCGCACGATGTCAATATTGAATATGGAGATGCTATTCCAACATTAAGTTATGACATTGAAGGCGATATGCTTTCAGGCGAAGCACTTATTGGCGAATTGCAAGTGGATACTTCTGGAGAAATTGGCACTTATCAAATCACAATCGGTTCATTATACAATGCCCATTATAATATTGAGTTCGTAAATGGACTTTTAACAATTTCAAAAAGAAAAATTGAAATTTCTAATATATATATTGATAACAAAACTTATGATAAAATAAGCGAAATTGATTTAGCAAAATTGCATTATGATAAAACAGGCTCTTTCTTAACCGGACATAACATTGCATTATCTATGAGCGGAGAATATTCAAGTTTAGATGTTGGCGAATGCGATGTTGAGTTAAACATAAACTTGACAGGTTCTGATGTTCAATATTATGAATTGATTGTTGAAGCAACAACAATTAAAGGAAATATTGAGCCAAGAGAATTGAATATAAGTGCTGTTGCATCAAGCAAAGTTTATGGCGATGAAGACGGCGCTTTAGAATATAATTATGTTTTGTCTGATTTGTTAAGCGGTGACAGCATTTCCGGAAATATTAGCAGAACTTCAGGTGAAAGTGTAGGTGAATATACAATCACACAAGGCACGCTTAGCGCAAAGAATTATAATATCAAATTTACAACTGCAAAGTTTGTAATAACAAAGCGTGAACTTTTTATTTCTGCTATCGCTTGCGAAAAAATTTATGGCGATAATGACCCACAATTTAATTATGAATTAACTAGTGGAACGATAATAAATGGTGACCAACTTGGCTTAACATTAACTCGCACAGTTGGAGAGAAAGTAGGAAATTACGCAATTAATTTAACAAGTCAAGTTAATGAAAATTACAAAATTTACTTTACTAGTGCAAACCTAGTCATTAAAAAAAGGCAATTAAATGTTTCTATCATTGCCAAAGACAAAGAGTATGACGGAACAACAAATTGTGTTTTAGAAGTTGCTATTTCTAATGATATTCTATCAGACGGATTAAAATTAGAAATCAGCGCTAAATTTGAAAATAAAAACGCAGGCATTCAAAACATAAAATATTATTCAAGCAGCAACGAACAAATAACTGACTTTTCTTCTGCACTTATTGAAGGGAATAATGTTGATTGTTATGATATTAATTTTAATTTTTCTTCCATAGCCAAGATTAATAAGCGCAATGTAAATATTTTGATGGATTCTCAATATTTAAGCAAAATTTATGGCGAAGTTGATAGAGGTTTCCCTTTTGTTGTAATAAACATTGTTGAAGGCGAAAATTTGGTTGGAACATTATCTCGTGAAGAAGGTGAAGATGTTGGAATATACAGCATTTTAAAGAATACTTTGACCGATGAGAACAACCCAAACTATGAAATAAGTTATGAATTTGATTTAACATTCCAAATTTATAAAAGAGAAATTAAAATAGTCGTTGATGACAACTCAATAGAATTTGGCGAAGATGAAGGGGAGATAGTTTATTATCTTTCTTCAAGCACGCCATTGCCATTAGGCGTTAATTTGGAAGATGTGTTGACAGGAAAACCAACGCGTGAAAGCGGCAAGAAAGTTGGAGTTTATCAATATCTTATAGGAACGCTTGCATTACAAGAAGGCTGCTCAAAAAATTACACCTTAATTTTTGAAGGCGGAAAATTAACTATCTATATTAAAACATTGACAATTCAAATTGATGATATAGAAAAAGTTTATGGCTCAACAGACCCAGTTTTCACATACACCGTTGTTGGTAGAGATGATATTGAACTTGATATTCAATTTGTAAGGCAAGTTGGCGAAAATGTTGGCACATATAAAATTACAGGCATATTAGACGATAGCAACTATAGTGTGGTTATAAATCCAGGCAATTTGACAATCACTCCAGTTGATATTACAATAAAAGCGAACTCAATTTTAAAAACTTATGGAGAGCAAGACCCTGAATTAACATTCTATTTGTCAAATGGTATGTTAAAGTTTAATGATAAGTTGGAAGATGTGGTTACTGGCTCTTTGGTTAGGATAAGCGGGGAAAATGTTGGCGTATATTCAATAACAATCGGCACTCTTCAAGCCAATGCAAATTATAATTTAAGTTTCTTAGGTGCCAACTTTGAAATTGTGCCAAAAGATTTATACATCACAGCAAATAGCGTTGTTAAATATTATGATGAAACAATCGAACCTGAATTGACTTATCAAGTAAGCGGTCTTATTTTGGGAGACAGAATAACTGGCAATCTAACAAGAGTTGAAGGCAATGAACCAGGCGAATATAATATCTTAGTTGGAACTTTGGCTGCAGAAAATTATAACATTATCTATACAGGCGCAAAGTTTGTAATTGAAAAACGAAAGATAACTATCAAAATCAATCCTGCATCAAAAATATTTGATGGCACCGATAATATTGAATTGACTTACACTTTGAGTGGTAATATTTTGCAAGGCAGCGAACCTATTGTAAATTTATATAAAGAGAGCGGCGTTGATGTTGGAAAATATTTAATCAATGCAAATGTTGAAGGCGACATATATGATGTTGAAATAATTACTAATTATTTTGAAATCACAAAGCGCGATGTAACAATAACAGCAGATAGCTTTGCAATTAATTACGGAGAAGAAATTCCAACTCTCACATATTCTATAGTTGGAGATATAGAAAATAGCGAACTTGCAATTTCGCTTTATAGGACTCAAAGCAGTGCCGCAGGCGAATATATAATTTATTCTTCAATTTTACACTCAGAAAATTACAATATCAAATATATCGAAGGCAAATTAATTATTAACAAATTAAAATTAGTCATTAAAGTGGACAATTTAGTTAAAGTTTATGGCTCAGCAGACCCTATCTTTGAATATGAAATTGTTGAAGGCTCAATAGTTGGTCACGACACATTAAGTGGTGCAATTATTAGAGAAAATGGCGAGAATGTTGGAACATACAAGTTAATTTGTGAATTAGAAAATTCAAATTATGATATTGAAATGTTAAGCGCAACACTTTCAATTACTAGAAAAGAGTTGACCCTTGTAACTTCTGCTATGGACAAAGTTTATGACGGAACAGATATTGCATATCTTAGAACTCCAACACTATCTGGCGTAATAAATGGCGATGATGTTTATTTCGCTTATGAAAAAGATGCTGTTGCAAAATTTGTTCAAACAAGTGTTGGCAACAATATCCCAGTTGTTGTCTATGGCGGACAGCTTGAAGGTGAAGATAGCGGCAATTATTACTTAACATTGCCAACGGAATTGACGGCTAATATTACAAATGCCGTTGTTGAAGCGTCTGAACAAGATGTTGCAAATGAACTTTTTATTGAAGCGTCTAACTCAAACACTTTCTTAAAAGAAGGAACAACATTAATTGCAACAAAATATGATGCGACAAGCACTGAAATTGCTGATTTTGGAAATTCAAAAAGCATCGTTGGGGCATATAACTTGTCATTAAAACTCCAAGAGCAAGATATTAAAGAAAGCGGTAAAATTACAGTTAATATCAAGCCTTATTCCAATGGATTAAACAATGTTCAAGTTTTCCGTTTAAATGCTGACGGAACAAAAACATTGTTAAACACAACTTACGAAAATGGAACAATCAAATTTGAAACGGAAGAGATGGGTGTATTCATTGTTGTTGCAGATAACGATAATTGGCTCAACATTACATTGATTGTTTCCGCATCAGTATTAATATTGTCAGTTATAGGTTATATAATTAGCAAAAAAAGAAAAAAGAAAAATGCATAAAACACTTGCATTTTCTTTTTTTTTATGTTATGCTTGTAAAGCAAAAGGGCTTTACAATATGGAAGAACTTACAAAAACTGTTTTGTTTGGAGATTTGTTTGAACTTTACGGCAAACTTTTGTCGCCATCACAACAGCAAGTTGCAAATTTATATTTCAATGAAGATTTAACTTTGTCAGAGATTGCAGAAATTTTAAATGTGTCAAGGCAAGCAATTTTTGATAGTTTGAAAAAATCTGAAAAGAAATTGTTAGAAATAGAGCGTAAAGTCGGTGCATTAAAGATAATAACAGAATTAAAAAAGGGGTAAATTTTGGCTATATTTGAGAGTTTGAGCGAAAAATTAAATCACGCTTTTTCAAAAATAATTCATCGCGGCAAGTTAACAGAACTTGAAATTAAAGATGCAATGCGCGAAGTTAAAATTGCTCTTTTAGAAGCCGATGTTAATTATTTGGTTGTTAAAAAATTCATTGCTAGCGTTTCTGAAAAAGCGGTTGGCGATGAAGTTATGAAAAGTCTTACACCTGCTCAACAAGTTATTAAAATTGTAAACGAAGAATTAACAAATTTGATGGGCAGCACAAATCAAAAACTTAATGTTGCATCAAAGCCTCCAACAGTTATAATGATGTGCGGTTTGCAGGGTGCAGGTAAAACAACAATGTGTGCAAAACTTGCCTATCATTTGAAAAAATCGGGCAAAAGGCCACTCCTTGTTGCTTGCGATGTTTATAGACCTGCCGCAATCAATCAATTACAAGTTGTTGGAAAACAGGCAGGCGCAGAAGTCTTTGAGCGTGGAACGGCAAACCCTGTAAAAACATCTAAGGAAGCGATTAATTATGCAATTAAGCAAGGTTATGACACTGTTATTATAGATACTGCCGGTCGTTTGCACATCAATGAAGAATTGATGAAAGAACTTGAAAACATCAAAAAAGAAACTGAGCCAACAGAAATTTTGCTTACTGTTGACGCGATGACTGGTCAAGATGCGGTCACTGTTGCCGAAGAATTTAACAATAGGTTAGATATCACAGGCGTTATTCTCACCAAATTAGATGGTGATACGCGTGGTGGCGCGGCACTTTCAATCAGGTCAATCACAGGCAAGCCAATAAAATTTTGCGGCGTAGGGGAAAAAATAGGCGATTTAGAGCCATTTTATCCAGATAGAATTGCAAGCAGAATTTTAGGAATGGGCGATGTTTTAACATTGATTGAAAGGGCTCAAGAAGCGGTTAGTGAAGAGCAAGCCAAGGAACTTGAAAAGAAATTTAGGCAAAACAGTTTCAATTTTGAAGATTATCTCGTCCAAATGGAAAATCTTCAAAAAATGGGCAATATGAAAGATTTGCTTGCTATGATTCCAGGTCTTGGTTCAAAAATTAAGTCAATGCCAGACATAGATGAAAATGTTTTCAAAAAAAATAAAGCAATAATTCAGTCTATGACCGTTAAGGAAAGAAGAAATCCAGAAATATTAAAAGCAAGCCATAAGAAAAGGATTGCGCAAGGAAGCGGAACGGGCATACAAGATGTAAACGCCTTGTTAAAGCAGATGGAGCAATCAAAAGAACTTTTAAAGCAATTAAAAAACAAGAAAGGATTTAGATTTTAATAGGTATTTCGCAAATAATGCTAAATATATAAATTTTATAGGAGGAAAATATGTCAGTTAAAATTCGTTTAACAAGAAAAGGAGATAAGAAATCACCTTTTTACAGAGTTGTAGTTGCAGATTCAAGGTCTCCAAGAGATGGTAGATTTATCGACATCATTGGAACTTACAATCCATTAACAAACCCTGCTGAAATCAAAATTGACGCTGAAAAGGCAAATAAATGGTTGTCAAACGGCGCTGTTCCAACAGAAACAGCAAAATCACTTTTGGTTAAATCTGGAATTATAGAAAATAAATAGTAGGTGAGTTATATGAAAGAAATAGTTGAATATATAGCAAAAAGCCTTGCAGATTATCCAGAAGAAGTAGAAGTGTCAGTTGAAACTGAAGGCACAGTAGATGTTGTTCGCATTAAAGTGCTTCCAGAAGATATGGGCAAAGTAATTGGCAAAGGCGGCAAGATTGCAACAAGCATAAGAACAATCGTCAAATCTTTGGCACAAAAACAAAATAGACGCATTGTTGTCAAAATTGAAGAAAAATAAAAAATCACTCGATTGAGTGATTTTTTAATTTTGTGAAAGGTCATAATCTTTTAAAGTTTGGTCGATTTTAGATTTATTTTCGTTGGAAACTTCAACAAGTGGAAGGCGGCAAGCGCCAACTTGATAGCCACTTGAATTCATTGCATATTTTATTGGCATAGGGTTGACTTCAATGAAAAGATGTTTGATTAGTGGGAGCAAGTTATTCATAGTTTCGCGAGCGGCAGTTAAATTTCCTTGTTTGAAATTGTCATAAACTTTTATAACATCTTTTGGGGCAATGTTGCTTGCAACTGAAATGAAACCATCTGCACCAGCGGCCAAAAAGGCAAGATTTAATGCGTCTTCGCCACAATAAACTGCAAAATTTGGAATTTGGGTTGTTCTTTGGACTTCATTAATGTTAGAAATTGCTTGTTTTATGCCAACAATATTTTCAACTTTGCTAAGTTCATAAATTGTGTCGACTTCAATATTGATTCCAGTCCTTGATGGCACATTGTATAGAATAATTGGCGTTTTGACGGCGTTTGCGATGGCTGAAAAATGCGCGATTAAGCCAGTTTGAGATGTTTTGTTATAATATGGAGTAACTTCAAGCAAAGCGTCAACGCCCAGTTTTTCGTAGGCTCTTGCGGTTTCAATGGCCTTTGCCGTGCAGTTGTTTCCAGCGCCCACAAGCACTTTGACGCGGTGATTTACATATTTTACAGCAAAATCAACAACTTCCAATTTTTCATTGTCTGTCATAGTTGCAGCTTCGCCAGTTGTTCCAAGGAAAAGCAATGCGGAAATTCCGCAGCGAATTTGATAATCGATTATCTTTTTAAATTCATTAAAATCTACTTTGTTATTTTTATCAAAGGGTGTGATTAGCGCTGTGCAGCAGCCTTCAAAAATCTTCATATTATGCTCCTTTTAAGTTAAATCTAAAAAGTTATCATTCAAATAACTGATTGGAATTTCTGGCAGCGTGTATGTGCCAAAATCAAAGTTTTCTTTTAGTTTTTCAAAGGTTTTTAAGTAAGCAATCACGATTGCAGCCGTAAAACTTGCGTTATCTTGCATTTTTACATCAAAATTGAGCGAATTTTTGAAATTGTCTATATTAAAATGGTTAACAATTTTGCCTGCGTGCGGTCGCAATCTATGATGTTTTTCAAAGCATTTTTTTGAAATGAATTTTATAGTAACAGGGTAGTCTGAAAAATAATTTTTGTTGCTCAATATGTCATTTTTTATTTGCTTTTTATATTCGCTTTTTGCGACGACAAACAGTTTGCGAAAATGCGTTGGCTGATGTTTTTTTAATGATTTTTCGTTGGGAATTGTATATGCGACAGCATTTTCGACATTTAATACTTTTTTAACCGCGTTTGAGTGGCCCATACTGACGCCTTTACCCCAAAATGTAAAAGAATTTTGCCTGCTGATTGCGTCAAATAGAATCCTAATTTGTGAAAACAGACCAGGGTCCCAGCCGCAGCAAATTATTGCATAATGCTGATTTTCTTTCGCAATGATATCTAATTTTTCCTTTTCTTGTTTAATTAATTTGTGTGTGTCGAAAGTGTTAATAACATTAAAATCTTGCAATATTTCTGGCGTTTGCTTTAAAAGGTCGCTGTCCGAGCCGCCACATAAAATCATAATATCAACTTTAGATTTAAAATTTTTTATTTCAAGCATATCATAGCAAGGAGTGTTTAGGTTGGATTTAATTTTTCTTCTTGAAAATATACCAATCAAATTGTAATCGGATTGTTTAAGCAACAGGTTTTCCATAGCTTTGCCTAAATTGCCGTATCCGACTATAGCGACGCGAATTTTTTTCATACTAAAATTTATGAATTTAAGTTTGAAATAATGACAGGCTAGCAAATTATTTGACAATTTTATTATTTTTGATATAATAGCAACAAATTTGGAGAGATTATGTTTATTATTGTTTCAGGTTGCTCAGGAGTAGGAAAAAATACAGTTATTAGAGAACTTTTAAAGAGAAATCCAAAATTACAAATGTTTAAAACTTGCACAACGAGAGAAAGGCGCGAATCTGAACTTGTTTCATCAGATTATATTCATTTAACAAAAGCAGAATTTGAAGAAAAACTTAAAAATAATGAATTGTTTGAACACGAAGAGATTCACGGAAATTATTACGGAACATTAAATTCAAGTGTTGAATTGATGAAAGATAAAAACAACATAATCATAAAAGATATTGGCGTTGAAGGTCAAAAGTCTTTTGTTGACAAATTGCCTAAAGATATCAAAGTTATTTCAATATTTTTAGACGCTCCAAAGGCAGAATTAATCAATCGTTTAATCGGCAGGGGCGAGCCAAACATTGAAAAGCGTATTCAACGATATGAATATGAAAATAGTTTTAAACAAAATTTTGACTATGTCATAGATAATGTAGATTTACTTTCAACTGTCGAACAAATTGAAAAAATTATAGAAACACATCTGAAATAATTTGTCGATATGGCGGAATGGTAGACGCGCAAGATTCAGGTTCTTGTGTTTTTTATAAACTTGAGAGTTCAAGTCTCTCTATCGACACCAAAGATTCGAACACATTTGTGTTCGTTTTTTATGCTTTAACAATAATCTTTTTGTTTTTATATAATGATTTAGAAAATATAAAATGAGATTTGTATGGCAAAAAATAAATGTTTATGTGGCTGCATAAGCCCTTTTCAAAATGAAAACTTAAATAAATGCTGCGGCATTTTAGGTCCAACAGGCCCAACTGGCCAACGGGCGCAACTGGGCCAGCAGGTGCTGGAGAAGTTGTAGTTCGCTCCACAACAACAGTAAATCCAGACCAAAAAGCGAGAGTAATTTCAGACAGAGAAGGAAATGTAACATTATTAAATTTCTATATTCCAAAAGGCTCAACTGGCGAGCAAGGATTGCAAGGTGAAGTTGGTCCAAAAGGCGACACTGGTCCACAAGGTCCTAAATGAGAAACAGGTCCGAAAGGCGAAACGGGAACTCGAGGCGACATTGGACCAACTGGACCTACTAGCATATCAAGTGCTTTAATCGTGTCTTATGTTGACCCTCAAACATTCCCCACAGAAGGTCAAGAAATTGCATCTAATGCTAGATTGCCATTAAATAGATTAGAATTTAATTATGGCACAATAATTGATTTAGATTCTGATGAGAATTTGATAACTTTCAACGAAACAGGAGCATACAGAATAACATTTGCGATAAATGCTTATGTTAAAAAAACTGGAGATAATTTTGACCATAAAACAGATTTTGTTGCAGTTGGATTTAGGGCAGTAGATTCCGATGAAATTTTTGCGGCAACAAATAACTGGACGCCTAACGAAAGCGCAGCAAACAGTTTTGGACAAGGGCTTTTCATTATCGATGATTTAACAAAAAAATATGAGTTAGTCAATTTACAAAAAAAGAGCATTTATATTAATGGAGCAGATATTGGTCAAACAGTTTCACATTCATATTTTTCCGTCCCAATGATTACACTTGTCATAACAAAATTAAACTAAATAAATCCACCGAGGGGTGGATTTTTAAGTTAAATAGAAGGTGCAAGTTGCGAGTTTTTTGCGTTTTAAGGTTAAAATTTTGCCATTTTCCATCACATATTTGTAGTTTTTATTATACAAACAATGCGAACAATCAGTTTTTAAATGTTGTTTGATTGGACAATGTCTTAAAGTCATATATGGATAATTTATTCGCGTGGAGATATCGCTTTCCGCTGTTATAATCGGCATATCTAAATATTTTGCACTTATTGAGTTATAAACATTTAATGCCGCACCAGCAACTTTTTCAGTATCGAAAGTTAGAGCAAAATAATTGTTGGCAATTATTGGAATTTTAGTTTCGTTTATTATGTTTTTAAGCAACAATATATCTTCTTTTAGCGCAAAATTTGGGATATCCAAAAATGGATTTTTGTTTTGTTTTAAGCAATTTTCCATAAACATTTTTACATTTTCCAAAGAATAAATTTCAGGGGAGAAAATAATATTTTTAAAATTGCTTTTAAAGCTAGCATTTTCAACGATTTCAAAATCTTTAAATTTTAAAACAGGCAGGTGAGTTGTTATTTTGGTCTTCGTCAAAATTTGCCTATCATTTGTTGTTAACACTTCAAAAACTTTTTCAAAAACTTTACGCCTAAATTCGTTCAATTTTTGCTTTGGCAAGAACGCATTTACAGTTTCAATCTTTAATTTAGGAGCAAAATATTCGCTTTTTGCAAAACTTTTGGCAATTTCTTCTTCGCTTAGTGCTTGATTTATTGCCGCTTCACATTTATCGCCTTCAACTACAAACTCTTTGCCGTTGACATTAAAACTTGCTTTGATATTAGAGCCTGCAAACGCAAAAATTTTCATATCGAAATCGATTTTTCTTGAAAAAGAAAGAGTGGCATTTTCCAACTCGTTATCTATTATCAAATTTACGCTAAGTCCTTTTTCAACTCGTTGAGTTGTTGTCGCGCGATAAAAATTAGGCTTGATTTCCTTTAAATCATACATCGTTATTGTGTTGATTTCTTCATTTCCTTTAAAGGTCTTGATTGTGGATTTTGCGTTAAGTTTTCTATTAGATGTGAAGAAAAATTCATTGAATGTTTTTCCTGTGTTAACTTTTTCAATTTTTCCAATGTTGATTCCAATATGATTCTTAAAATTTGAGATGATGTCAGAATTACCGTGGAAATAGCCAGGGGTGTAGTTGCGATTAAATGCAAGTTCTAATTCGCTTTTGTCAGCCTTTAAACCGTCTAACGCGTTGCGGTATTCTTTCGTTGCGACTGCGACATAAAAGGGCCTACGCGCGCGGCCTTCAATCTTAATTGCATCAACGCCAGCGTCTAGTAGCTCCTTTAATTGTGAGAGCATATTGAAATCTTTTGCGCTTAAAAGATAGCCTTTTGCTATCAATTTTTTATCGTTTATAAGTTGATATGGCAATCTACAAAGTTGCTTGCATTTTCCTCTATTGCCGCTGGCAGAACAAAGATACGAACTTAAATAACAATTTCCAGAAAAGCACACACAAAGAGCGCCTTGGGCGAAATATTCAATTTCAATATCGCAATTTTGTTTTATTCTTTTAATTTCTTCAAGTGGAGTTTCTCTTGATAAAACAACTCGCTTAAAACCAAGTTTTTTAGCCCATAAAACGCCTTCTAAATTATGCAAACCCATTTGTGTGCTAGCGTGAATTTCAATTTGTGGATAGTTTTTGTTAATTAAATATGCCAATCCTAAATCTTGAATAATAAATGCGTCAACGCCTAAATTATATGCGTCAACAACCAAATCCAAAGCGTCTTGCAATTCATCATCGTCAAACAAAATATTTACAGTTAAATGAACTTTAACTCCATAAATATGTGCAAAATCGACTGCTTGTTTTAGCGTGTCCAAGTTGAAACCTTCAATATTGCGAGCATTAAAATTCTTAACGCCAAGATAAACTTCATTTGCGCCATAATAAACAGCCATTTTAAGACTTTCAAAATCTCCAGCAGGGGAAAGCAATTTCATATTCATATATGCAATTATATTCATTTTTATATTTTTTGCAAAATTAAATTGCTCATTAAGACAAATTGCCATCAAAATTAGAACAATGCTAAATTGGCGAAAAATTCGAGCGATTGCTTAATTGCAAAAACAAAAAACTCTCTCGAGTGAGAGAGTTTTTTTATGCAATAGTAAATAAGATTTGATTGGAATAATAACTTGATGTGTAATATGGGTTGTCGCTGCAAGCACGAAGACATATTGAATATTGATTTGCTTGCAAGTTAAATTCTTCTATCAAAGTATTTAGTGTTATGCTTTGCAAGCCATCAGCAGTTTGAGTTGCAACAATAATTTTTGTGTTTGATGCGTTGTTAGATGTTATTTCAATTTCGTAATAATCAGCGTGGTTAACTCCTTCCCAAATAAACGAGCCATTCTTCCTTACAAGTTCAGGTTGATTTAAGGTTAGTTGCCTTGTAAAATTTTTAGGTGGTGATTTTAAACTGTTATCGCTTTCATTTTCTGCAACTGCGTAGCACTTGACTGAATAGACGCCAGCATAATCAAAATATGGTTTTAAGGTAGATGATTGATTTAAAAAATCTAAAGTTAAAACATTGCTGTCGCTTTCAAGCGATTGCGTTGTGCCATTTGGAATTGTGATTTCAAAAACATATCTTTTTGCATTTTCTATTTGTGATGTTTTGATAACGATTAAATCTGTGCTTTCAATAACTTCTGGTTGAGCAGGGGTTTTTAATTGAGTTGGGGAGTTGAATTTAAGAACAGCCAAAGGAATAACAACTGCTGCTATTACGACGATTGCTACTGCTAGACATATAATTGTTATTTTTGCTTTTTTGCTCAAAATTTACTCCTAATTGAATTAATTATAAATAATAATTATATTTTTTGCAAATATTTTTAAATAAATAAAAAAATTCAATTTAATATTAAAATTGAATTTATTTTTTATTTTTAAGCTATTTTTTTAAAGGGCTTAAAGTCCTTTCTTGTTTCGCTTTCCAAAGGTTGGAATTTTGCAAAATTGTTTGATACAACGCCGCCACCATAAATTCCATTGTTTATTCCATTTCCATTTGGAAGTTTGTATGTATCAGTGTTGCGATATGGATTTGTTATTCCATTTTCATAGTTGTGATAGCCATAGCCATTCGAAATTACATTGTTGTTGTATCCAAATCCATTTCCATTAGGATAGCCATTAATTCCAACGCCATTGTTTACGCCAAATCCATTGTTTACTCCAACGCCGTTGTTTAGTCCATTATTGAATGTGCCGTTATTCATAGTGTTGGTGTTATTAGGAAGGTTGTTAGATTGATTAACTCTGTCTGTTTGAGCGTTATCTTTATTTGCTTCATTTTCATCATTTTTTGTTTCGTTGTCATTTGTTTTTGTGTCAGTTTTATTATTTTTGTTGTTTAAGCCTGTTCCAACATTTGGATTGATTGTTTGATTTTTGTATGTGTCCAAGTTGTGTTTAGGCAAGTTTGAAACATTTAAGTTTTTATCATTGTAGTCGCTTAATTTTTTTACATTTTCGTTTTTAACGATTGAAACTTTATTATTATTTTCTTGAGTTTGTGGCGTATTTTCATCTATTTTATCGTTATTTTGAATTTCTGTTTTTTGTTCATTTTCAACATTTTCTTCTTGATTATTTTCTAGTTTTTCTTCTTGTTTATTTTCCATATTATCTTCAATTTTTGGCTCTTCGTTTAATGTAACTTCAGGAAGTGGCTCTTGTTTGTTTTCTTCCAAGTTTTCTTCAATTTTTAAGGCTTCTTCAACATTTTCTTCGCCACAAACACCAGTTATTGTGCATCTAAGTTGAGTTAAAATTGACAAAATATTTGCATAGCAAGTAAGCCTATCGTCCAAACAATTAATCAATTTTACATATTTGCTTGACACTTGTTCAATATTAGCGTTTGGGTTGATGTTCATTGTTTTTACAGCGTTGCATTGCGTTTGGACATCATTTTTAGTGTTATTTAATGTGTTTGTGTATTGATTTAATGAATTTAAGCAATCGTTGCACGCTTGAATTTGTTCGTTAGACAATTCAATTTCATTATTTTTTAATTGTTTACAAAGAAGGTTTAGCATATCGCAATTTTGCAATATGCAAGATTTTAAGCAGCCGCAATCTTTGTTGGCAGTGCAAGCATCATTCATCATAAGATATAAATCTTCGATTTTTGAAAAATAGTTTGTTAATCCAGAATTATCGTAGTCAGCTGTTGACATTCTTCTTGGGATATATTGACCAGTTGTAATTCTTTTGAATGGCATATCGTTTGTAACTCTTGGAATCGCATTTGTAACAGCTCTATTAGCCATTTTTTCTATTTCTGCACGATTATACCTGCTTGCTTGTTTAGAAACTTTTGGATTGACAAGCGTAAAGCCAGAACGCGTGCTGAAGGTTCTTTTATCTTTTGTTTTAATAAGTTCGTCAATATCTATTTCATCATTTGTGCTATCCTTTGCAGCAACTGAAACTGTTTTATCGCTATTTTTAACAATTTGTGTGTTTGCTATTGGCTTTGGCAAATTTTCAATCTTTTTAGAATTGTTTGTTTGACTAATAGGCATAACTTTTTTAGTGGTGTCTACATTTGTCAAATTTTTGTCGTTGATAACATTTTTGTTGCTAATTTGCTTGGTGTTATCAACTTTATTTTCAGTTGATTTTTGAGTTGTAGTCTTTGAAGTATAATTTCCGTTAGATTTCAATTCTTTCATTATTATATCTTCATCTGTGATTTCTTTTGTTTTTTCTAATAATGTAGAAAGTTTGTTTACATTGTTTTCAATATTGTATGCGAGTGCATTTTTATTGCTTTCACAGCCTGCGAAAGTCAATCCAATAAAGAGAACAAGCAACATTGCAATAAATTTTTTCATAAATTCCTCCAAAAATTTTTTTACAAGTTTATTTTGCTTTGATTTGTTAAATTTATTCATTCTTTGATTAAGCGAAAAATTTTTAATAATTTTTTTTTGCTTGCACATTATACATTTGAAATTTTATTTTTTGGGGTGAAATTTATGGAAATGCAAGAGCGTAACAAAAGATATAACGATTATGTGAATGCTAGAATTCCTAAAACGCACGCTTGGCCAACGCTTTTAAGAGCATTTTGGGTTGGTGGAGTTATTTGTATGATAGGACAAGGAATTTCAGATGGCTTGGCTGCGATTTTTCCAGCAATGCCAAAATTGGCTATTGCTTCTTACACATCAATCATTTTGGTGTTCTTGGCGTCGTTGCTCACTGGAATTGGCGTTTATGACCGCATTGGGGCTTATGCAGGCGGTGGTTCTATTGTTCCTATCACAGGCTTTTCTAACTCCATCACCAGTCCAGCAATGGAATTTAGAAGTGAAGGCTTGATTTTTGGGTTGTGCGTTAAGATGTTTACTATCGCTGGACCTGTTATTGTTATAGGTGTGATAGCAAGTGCTATTGTCGGCTTGATATATTTATTTGTTTAAGAGGGAAATATGGGAAAGGAAAAGAAAAATCAGACAATTAAATTTAAAAATCCGCCAAAAATTATTGGCAACTATGCTATTGTTGGACCAAAGGAAGGCAACGGGACATTTAAAGAATATTACGATTATGTTGTTCAAAATGATAATTTTGGTGAAAAAACCTATGAAAAAGCGGAGAGAAAAATGCTTGAGCACGCAATTATGGGCGCAGCGGACAAAGCAGGAATTACAACAAAAGATATTGATGTTTTGTTATGCGGAGACTTATTAAATCAAATAATTTCTTCAAGTTATGCAGCAAGGTCTTTTGATTTGTGCTATATGGGCGTTTTTGGTGCTTGCTCAACTATGGCGCTGTCGCTCGCTATGGGCTCAGCATTCATTGATGCAGGGCATTTTAACAATATCGCTTGTGCGACTTCGAGCCATTTTTCAAGTGCAGAAAGGCAATTTAGATATCCGCTAGAACTTGGAAATCAAAGGCCTCCAACGGCACAATGGACAGCAACGGCGGCAGGCTGTGCAATTCTATCTTCAGAAGGAGATGGTCCAATCATAACTTCTGCAACTTTTGGAAAAGTTATAGACTTTGACATATGTGATGTCAACAATATGGGAGCAGCAATGGCACCTGCAGCAATGTCAACACTCCTTGCTCATTTTAGGGACACAAACACAACTCCTGATGACTATGATTTGATTGTAACAGGCGATTTGGGCAAGTTGGGTTCTGAAATATTGATTGATTTAATGGAAGAAGAAGGCATTAAATTGGGCATCAATTATTGCGATTGCGGACAAATGATGTTCAAACACGACCAAAATGTCTTTATGGGCGGCTCTGGTTGCGGTTGCAGTGCTGCGGTGTTAAATTCTTTCATCTTAAGAAAGATAAGGGAAGGCGTTTATAAAAAGGTGCTATTTATGGCAACTGGTGCGCTTTTAAGCCCTACTTCTTGCCAACAAGGTGAAAGTATTCCAGGCGTTGCTCACGCCGTTGTAATTGAAAAAGGAGATTAATTATGGATTATTTTTTAACTTATTTATATGTTTTTTTAATAGGTGGATTTATTTGTATGCTTGGTCAAGTGTTGGTTATCAAAACGCAGATGACCACGGCTAGAATTTTGGTTACATTTGTTATTTTAGGAGTATTTTTAGAAGCGGTTGGCATCTATGATTATATTTATGAAGTTGCAAAAGCGGGCATTTCAGTTCCTATTGTTGGATTTGGTGCAAGTTTGGCAAAAGGAGCAATATCCGCTGTAAAATCTCGCGGAATTTTAGGAATATTCACTGGAGGTTTGGAAGCAACTGCTGGTGGAATAGCCGCTGCCATCATATTTGCTTTTATTTTTGCTTTGATTTTCCATCCAAAGACAAAGAAAAGTTAATTTAATTGCATAATTTGATTTATTTTGATAAAATAATCTTATAATGGAACTCGAAATAATTAAGGCAATTCAAAGTATAGGAAGTGATGCATTAGACATTGTGTGTAAAGCAATTTCTTATCTTGCCAGTTATTTGGGGTTCTTTTTTTGGCTTATCATTGTATTCATATTTTTTAAAAAGTCGTTCGCCTTATGCTTTGGTGTAACTTATGGCGTTAGCGTCGGGCTGAATTACGCCATAAAAGCAATAGTTAATAGACCACGACCATATATGGTTGATGCTAATATAATCAACAAGTTGAATGCGGTGGGGCAATCTTTTCCAAGCGGGCACACACTTTCCGCAACGATTATCTGCTTTTTTTTGTCTTATTGGATTAGTCAAAAAGTCAAAAATAAATATTTAAAATATACGCTAATATCTTTGCTTGTTGTGTTCTTAATTGCGGTTATTTTCTCAAGAATGTATTTAGGTCAACATTATTTAACAGACACTATTGCAGGGCTTGTTTTGGGTGCTTGTTATTCAATTATTGGGCTTTTAGCATATAAAAAATATGAGGACAAAAAGTGCAATAAAAACAAGTGAAATGGCCGCTAAAAATGTTAAAATTAAAATTGCCTATTGACTTATTAAAAATGTATGTTACAATTAAATTAATACATTAGATAAATCCATTTTTAAGGAGAGTTAATATGTCAAAAAAATATAATAGCAAGAAAAATATCGTGCTTGGAAATGTTTTAAAAACCGATTTTGCTAATTATGTAAAACATAAAAGGACATATAACAACACTCAAAGTGATTGGGTTGATAAAGAAGAATTAAAATCTAAGGAAGAAAAGAATTTCGACCTTTTAAAATATGCTTTCGAAGGCAATAAAAAGATGATGAAAGTTGCGCTAACAACAGGTGTTGGCGCAGATATAAACACAACAGATAGCAACGGAAACAATGCTTTGATTTTGGCTGTTTATTCGGGCGATGTAGATGCTGTTAAATTTTTGGTCAATTTCCACAAAGATGAAAAGTCTAATGTTTTAGATTATGTAACACCAATAGACTTAAATCATATAAATAAAGACTTGTTGTCTGCCTTGCATTTAGCAGTTTATTTGAACAATGTTCAAGTTGTAAAAGTTTTGTTAGAAGCAGGATTAGATGCAAATGTTGTTGGCAAATTCAAAGAAACTCCAATAATGTTCGCAACTCGTGCTAACAATGCTGAAATGATTGAACTTTTATTGCATCATAATTTAAACAATCAAGCTAATATTAATCAAAGAAATAGAGAAGGTCAAACGCCTTTGATGATTGCATCTCAAAATAAAAATAGAATGGAAGCATTTTTAACATTATTAAAATCAGGCGCAGAAATAATGATGAAAGATTATGAAGGCAGAACTGCATTTATGCACGCTGCAAATAATAATTGCTCACATTATATGGACGCTATGTTAAAACGTTCTGGCATAAATATGTTAAATATGATAAACACACAAGATAAAAACGGCGTTTCAGCGCTTATGATTTTGGCAAAAAGAGGTAATAGACAAGCACTAAGAGTTTTGATTTCTCGTGGAGCAAATGTATTTTTGCAGGACAAAAATGGAAAGACAGCACTTGATTATGCAATAAAATATGAAAATCCAACTTGCAAGGAAATTTTGATTAAAACTAACAAAATCTATGAAACAGCAAATCAAATGAAAGATGAGTTTGCAAAACAACAATATTTAGCAAATGCGTTAGGAGAGTTTGGCAAACAAAATCGCGTTCAAAATTCTTGTATAAAATAAATTGCTTATAAAGCGATTTTTTTATGCACCTAAGAATAATGCGAATATAATGAGCATTTTCTTATAAATCTCTTGTATTTTTGAAAATTTTAATGTATTATTGCAAGTGATTGCAGAGATGTCAGAGTGGTCGAATGTGCTGGTCTCGAAAACCGGTATACCGCAAGGTATCGAGGGTTCAAATCCCTCTCTCTGCGCCAAACACTTGCGTGCGGAAGGCATTGCCTTCTTTTTTTGTTATAAACAAAAAAACAAGTGCTTGTTGAAATAGTAATAAATTTGAAACGCTCATTTCGGTCGGGGCTCTCGTGCGAAGCGGTTGTTACAAAGTTTATATGAAATTAATGCAAAAAATCCACGAGTTTGTGGATTTTTACATATCAAATTCAGAGTCAGTTTGTTCTTGCTTTGATTCGCAGTGATGTTTTTTGAAATCTTTTTTATATTGATTTAATAAGTTTTCATTTATGCTAAATTTTTCTTGAAATGTTTTATAAAGAATATTTGAATAATCTTTATCGTTTAAACTATCATAAAGTTCAAAACTGTTCAAATAAAGCACAATTCCATTGGCATAAGTGTCTAACATATCGCCAAATTTACCTAGCGTGTTTTTAAAAACATCAAAAAATACATTTCTATCTGAAGGATTTTTTTCACAAAACAACAATGCAAATTCTTTGTTTTCGGCAAAACATATTGAGTTATTGTTCATATTTTGCAATTTTAAATTGCAACTATCTACAAGTTGTTCAATATCTTCTTTGCTTAAAAAATTTAAATAATTCATACCTTCTCCCATTGATATTTAAATTATAACAAATTGATTATTTGATGTCAATAGCGTTATTTTTTGAAGCAGATTTAGAACAAAAAATTCACTAATTGTATAAATAAATAATATGGAATTAAAAAGCAGAAAAGAATTAAAACGACTTATAAAAAATGGCGTTTCGTTTGATAATTTAGATACTGTTAGAATTGGGGAAAATGTCCAAATAGAAAGTGGGGCAAAAATTGGCGCATTTGTTGAAATTTATGGGGAAAGTCATATTTTTGGCGGAGCGGAAATACATTCATTGTCGTGTATAACAAATTCAAAAATTGGGTCAAACACAATTATTAAAAAGTCTGAAATTTCAGACAGCCAAATAGGCGAAAATTGCATCATTGGACCATTTGCACATATAAAGCAAAACAGCAAATTAAGAGATAATTTAAGAATTGGAAATTTTGTGGAAATTAAAAATTCTACAATTCAAAGCGGAACAAAATGTGCTCACTTAACATATATTGGCGATTGTGAAGTGGGTGAAAGGGTCAATTTTGGCTGTGGTGTTGTTATAGCAAATTATAACGGAAAACAAAAGTTTAAAACAATCATTGGAAACGATGTTTTTATAGGCTGTAATTGCAATTTAATTGCGCCTATTGAAATTGAAGATAATTGCTTTATTGCGGCAGGTTCAACAGTAACAAAAAATTTAAAAAAAGGCACATTTTGCGTTGCAAGATGTGCTGAAAAGACAAAAGAAAATAAATTCAAAAAATCATAGGCATTTTGGTTTGAAAGCAGGTTTTTCAGTGGCGATTGCTATTGCAGTTGCCATTGTTTTTGTGTGAGAAATTGAAATGTCGATTTTATCAAAATTTTGATTGAAATATTCCAAAGTTTGATTGTAAAATTTTACATAAGGCTTACCATTTTCTTGATGGCAAATTTCTATATCTTTATGATTCAAATTGCTCAAATTTAAACTTTTAAAAACCGCTTCTTTAGCGCAAAACAATCCGCAAATGCGTTCATTTTTATTTGCAAATTTATTTATATAATCTATTTCACTTTGTAAAAAAATTTTGTTTAATTTAACCAAATTTTCAACGCGTGAAACTTCTAAAATGTCAATGCCAACTGCCATAATTAATCCTCACTTATATTGTCAAAATTATAAAATTTGTTTTTGACAACTTTATTGATTTTATCGAATGAATAGCCCTTGGAAAATAGGTGATTTATCAGCTTTTTTGCTGTTTTATTGTCCAATGGCTTGTTTTTTAAAAACTTATCTGCTAGGGCGTTAATAGTTTCTTCATTATCGTCAAAATTTTCAAGCAAATTGTTTATTATTTCTCGTGAGATGCCTTTCGTTTCCAGTTCAAAAGCAAGAAGGCGTTTGCCTTTTTTTGCCTGATAATTGCTGATATATGCTTTTGCAAAAAGTTCATCGTTCAAATAGTTATATTCATAAAGTTTTTTAATGACAAAATCTACTGTTTTTTTTGCATAGCCTTTGCCAAAGAGATAATCTTTGACTTGTTTTTCACTCTTTATGGCGCTTAAATATTTTAATGCTTTGTCAAATGCAACGAGTTTTTCATTTTCAAATTGTGCGCTTTCTATTTCCGCTTTATCAACATTTTTGCCAACCTTAAAGCCACTTTTTACAATGGTTTCGCTATTTAAAAAACAATAGAACGAGTTGTCTAGATATATTGAATATTTGTCCTTTCCGCTTTTAATTATATTTGTAATTTCAGCCATAAATTTATTTTACTACAAAATTAAATTTCTGCAAAACTTTTAAAGTGGAATAAAGGCACATAATATGATTGTGATTACTGTTGAAATAATGGCTTGAGTGAATTTTTGAAGGAAGAAAAAGCGTTTTGAAATTTTAAATTTGTCCAAGAAGGTCAGTCCTTGAAAAGCAACAGCAAGGCCGCCAAAACTGATTATAAAGGAAGACAAAATTGTCTTCAACTTTACGCTTATATCCAAGACAGATATACTTTTGCAGCCGTTAGTGATTTCAAACAAACCATTTATGACGCCAGTTGAAATTGAACCTTCTATTCCTAGCATTTCTAGCAATTTTATAACAGGATAGAAAATGTTTAGAGCGCTTAATATTTCTGTGATGATGAAAAATATTGCGATATATCCACCAATTAAAAGCACGGAAATTATTGAGTTTTCCATACATTCAGATAACGTCAAATCTTTCTTTTTGTTTTGACTTGGTGCAGGCAAAGTCAGTTCAACATATTTTGGGGTGTATTTCTTGTAAATTGTGCCGTTCAATAACGCTGAAATTATATGAGAAATCAAAATTATATAGCCAATTTTAGCATTTGCCATCATTCCAACCCCAACTGTCCCAATTATGAACATTGGACCTGAATTAGATGTAAATGAGCAAATTCTATGCGCTTCCTCTCGCGAAATTTCACCTTTTTCATATAAATCTGCGGTTATCTTTGCTCCTAGTGGATAACCTGATAAGATGCTCATCAAAAAAACATACGCTGAGATTGCTGGGGCATTGTAAAGTTTTTTTGTAATGGGGGATAGATGATTTGAAATATGTTCAACATAGCCAGTGGAAGTGAGCAGTTTTGTGAAGAAAATAAAAGGAAAAAGGGCGGGTAAAATGTTTTTGCCAAATACCAAAATGCCTTCCAAGCAAACTTTGATATATCTGCTAGGATTTGCAACTAAACAAGCGATAATCAAACAGAGCATCAACGCGAAAATCAAATTTTTTATGTTAAGTTTATTTGACACAAGTTTTTTAATCATATATAATAAGTTATGTAGATAAAATTTTTGATATGTTAGCGCTAAGCTCTCATATTGTTAAATAGAGGTATAATTTGAATAGTTTAAAAAGCATTTTAGCAGAGGCTAAAAAAAGAGATAAGGTTATTGTTTTCCCAGAAGCGGGTTTTTCTGACAGAATTATAAAAGCAGCAGAATTTTTAAATAGCAAGAAGATTGCTAAAGTCGTGCTTTTGGGTGATGAAAGTGCGCTTGTTTTGAGATATAAAAATCTTAAAGGTATGACAATTATCAATCCAAGAACATCAGATGTTGGAGATGAACTTGTAAAAGTTTTATATCAAAAACGCAAATCAAAGGGCATGACGGTTGAAGAAGCGGAAAATCTCGTTTCAGACCCAATAGTTTTTGGCGCTCTTCTTGTTGAAACTGGTTTTGCAGATTGTATGGTTGCAGGCGCTGAAACAACATCAAGCAAGGTGATTAAAACTGCATTGCAAATTGTAGGCGTTAAAAACAAAGGCGAAATTGCCTCATCGTTTATATTGATTCAAGGCAAAAACAAATATATGCCAAAGGGTGGAGAATTGCTCCTTGCCGATGTTGGCTTGAATATCAACCCAACTGCTGAAGAAATTGCAATTATTGCATCTCAAACAGCAAGAAGCGCTGAAAGTTTGTTTGAAATTGCACCAAAAGTGGCATTGCTTTCCTATTCAACTAATGGCTCAGCTGGCGGTGAAAGTGCTGAGAAGATGAGAGATGCGGCTAAAATTTTAAAGGCAGAAAATCACAACTTTGTAGTTGATGGAGAGATGCAATTAGATAGTGCGTTGATTCCAAATGTCTGCAAGTTAAAATATTTTAATTCAAACATACAAGGTGATGCTAATGTGCTTATTTTCCCAGACCTTCAAAGCGGAAATATAGCGTATAAAGCGATTGAAAGATTCGGCAATTTAAGGGCTGTTGGGCCAATAATTCAAGGGCTTAATAAGCCAATAAATGATTTATCTCGCGGGGCAAGCGTAGAAGATATCATATTTACAAGTGCCTTAACAATACTGATGGCATAGAGTTATAAACATTTTTCGCAAGCAATTTTAATTAAAATGCTTGCATTTTTTATTAATATATAGTATATTATACAACGCGAGAGAGTTCGCGAGGTTTTTTTGATGACAGTTGATACTAAAAATTATTATGGAAGAATAACTATATCAGACAACTCAATAGCAGTTGTCGCAGGTTATGCTGCCTTAGATTGTTATGGTGTTGTAGATTTGGTCCCAAATTCCTTAAAAGATAATCTCTCAGAACTTTTTAAAAAACAGCCTTATTCAAAAGGTGTAAAAATATCCAGCGTTGATAGTAGAATTTTTATTGATTTATACTGTATTTTCAAATACGGTGTTTCTGTTAGTGCTGTTGCCGAAAGTTTGAAAAGTGCTGTTAAATATAGTGTAGAAAATTTCACGGGAATGATTGTCGACACGGTTAATGTCCACGTCGTCGGTGTTCGCGTTTAATAGGTGAGAATAAAAATGCAAAATAAGATTAACGGCGCAATGCTTAGAAAAATGATTGTTGCTGGCGCTAGTATGCTAGAACAAAATAAAAAAATGATAGACTCTTTGAATGTTTTTCCTGTTCCAGATGGAGATACGGGAACAAATATGTTTTTAACAATAAAATCTGCAACAACAGAGGTAAATAATTGTATAAACAATAATTTAGATTCACTTTGCGAAGCGTATGCAAAAGGTGCGCTACGTGGTGCAAGAGGAAACTCTGGAGTTATTACATCTCAAATTCTTAAAGGATTGACTTCAGTGCTTGCAAAATGTGATGCAAATATAACAACAAAGCAATTTGCAAAAGCAATAGAAGAAGGTGCAAAAGTTGCATATAAAGCGGTTACAAAGCCAAAAGAAGGCACAATTTTAACTGTCATTCGCACAATGTCTGAAACAGCACTTGAAGCTTGCAAAAAACACGCTGATTTTGAAGAATTCTTTGAAATTGTGCTTGATAAAGGCGAAGAAATCTTGCAACAAACACCAGAAATGCTTCCTGTTCTTAAAAAAGCGGGCGTTGTTGATGCAGGCGGAAGGGGAATTATCGTCTTATTCACAGGCTTTTATAAAGCAATTTGCGGCGATGAAAGCTTGGTTATAAATTTTGATGACCCAAAACCTGTTCAAACTTATGATGATGTTATTGCAGACATCAATAATTTAGGTGAAATTGAGTTCGGATACTGCACAGAATTTATGGTTATTCATATGAATAAGAAGACAACTGAGGCAGATATCGATAAATTGCGTGAAAAACTTATGGCTATAGGTGATTCTGTCCTTTGTATTGGCGATTTGTCGCTTGTTAAGGTTCACGTTCATACAAATGAGCCAAATAGAGCACTTGGATATGCCCTAGAACTTGGAGAAATTTGGAATATCAAGATTGAAAATATGCTTGAACAAAATCGTGAACTCAAAAAGAATATCGGCAAACAAGAAGAACTCAAACCTATGGGAATGGTCGCAGTTGCTCCAGGCGATGGAATTGCAAACTTGTTCACTGATTTAACGATTGATAACATCATTCGTGGCGGACAAACTATGAATCCAAGCGCTGCAGACATCTCAAATGCTGTAAATAAAGTGCTTGCTGAAGAAATCTTTGTTTTCCCAAACAATAAGAACATCATTTTGGCAGCAGAACAAGCAAAAGACTTGTGCGATAGGAAATTGCACGTTATTCCAACAAAGAATATCCCAGAAGGAATTGCTGCAGCATTAGCATATAACGCAGATGCAAGCGTTGAAGAAAATATTGAAAATATGACATCAGCGTTAGAAAGCGTTAAAGCAGGCTCTGTAACATACGCCGTTAGGGCAACTCACGTTGATGGATTTGACCTTTCTGTTGGTGAAATTATTGGTCTTGACGATAAAGCAATCTTGGCAAAAGGCAACGATGTTAACGGAACAACAAAAGAATTGATTTCCAAGATGATAAATGAAGACATCGTCAATATAACATTGTTCTATGGAGAAGATTTAACGGAAGAAGAAGCTGAAGTTTTGCGTTCTGAACTAGAACAAGAATATCCAAATTGCGAAGTTACAAGCATTTATGGCGGTCAACCTGTTTATTACTATATAATTTCTTTAGAATAAGCGATTTAATCGCTTATTTTTTTTGTCAAATGTTTAAAAAAGTTCATATAAACTTAAAGAGGTTTGTATGAAAGAAAATGTTTTAGTTATTTTTGGCGGCAAAAGTGCCGAACACGATATTTCTATTATTACAGGGCTGCAAGCAATATCAAATGTTGATAGGGAAAAATTTAATGTAATTCCTATGTATATTTCACGCCAAAATAAAATTTATGTGGGCGAAAAACTCTGCTATTTGCAAACTTTTATGCCTTTTAACTCGTCAAATAAAGGTATTTTTGAAGCGAGTTTGATTGCGGGAAATGATAGATTGTTCATCGCAAAGAAGACTAATAACATATACTTTAAAGGTGAAAAAGAATTTCAAATTGTTGAAAATTTAAACACTAAAAATAATGGCAAAACAAATAGCACAAAAAAATTAAAACAAAATGTAAAAATTGATTGTGCTGTGCTTTGTTGCCACGGCAGGAGCGGAGAAGATGGCAATTTGCAAGGGCTTTTGACAATGTGTGGAATTCCTTACACCTCTTGTTCTTGCCTGTCTTCAGCGCTTTGTATGGACAAAATTTTTATGAAAGATGTTATTAAAGCGTCAAATTTTAAAACGGCAGAATACACATTTTTTGAAAAAATAGATTACATATTAGAGCCTGAAACGGTTATGGATAGGCTAGAAAAAGAAATTGGCTATCCAATGTTCATAAAACCTGCTAATTTAGGCAGTTCTATTGGAATTTCAAAGTGCAAAAACAGAGATGAATTGGAAGTTGGCATTGAGGTTGCAATCAAGTATGATAGAAGAATATTGGTCGAAAAATCTATTGAAAAAAATATAGAAGTAAATTGTGCAGTTATGGGAAATTCCGCTTATGCAGTGGCTTCAAGCATTGAATTTCCTAAACATAAAGAGAATTTTTTGACTTTTGATGAAAAATACTTGCAAAGAAAAGATGCGGCAGAAAATAAAAGCAAAAATAATATGAAAATTCCAAAAGAAATGGAAGAAGAGATTAAAGATTTGGCAATTTCGCTATTTAAAAAATTTGATTGCAAGGGCGTTGTCCGCATTGATTTTTTAATTGATAAGGACAGCCATAAAGTGTTTGTGAACGAATTGAACACAATTCCAGGCTCATTAGCATTTTATCTATTCAAGGAAAAATATGATTTTAAAACTTTAATCAACAAATTGATAGACAATGCTAAAAAAATTAAAATAGAAGAAGACAAAGATGAAATGGAATTTATGTCAAACGCATTAAAGAATTTCAATAATGGCATAAAATCTAACAAATAATTATGCAAAAAATATTATAATTATGCAAAATTTGTTTCTATTAATTTGATATATGTTTTTAAAGCATTTATAAGCATTTTAATTTCTTTATCCGTTGTAAAATAGGATAGAGAAACTCTAACAGTTCCTTGACCTTGAGTGCCAAGAAATTTATGTTTGAGTGGCGCGCAATGCAGTCCGCCACGAACGCAAATATCAAAATTTTCGCTGAGATATTCAGCAACTTCAGTTGAATCTATGTTATCAATGTTGAAACTAATAACGCCATTTAGATTGCTAAAATCTGTATAAATTTTAATATGATTTAGTTTTTTTAACTCATTTAGCAGCATTTTTGTTTGTTTTTTCATCTTTTCAAATATTTCATTTTGGTGTTCTTTAACAAATTTAACGCCTGCATTTAAACTTAAAATGTTTGGAGTTGCAATAGTCCCAGATTCATAACATTCTGGTGGTTCGTGAGGTTGATAAACAGAAATGGATTCAGTTCCAGTTCCGCCAAATTTTATAGGGCTTGGCAATGTGTCGCCTTCAATAAGCAAAGCACCAACGCCTTGGCAGCCAAACAGTCCTTTATGGCCAGCTAAGGTTAAAAAGTTGATGTTTTGTTTTTGCATATTTATGCGTTTATGTCCCGCTGATTGTGCCGCGTCAACTAAGTAAAGATATCCATTTTCTTTACAAAATTTGCCTATCGAGTCGATATCACTTTCCGCGCCATCAACATTTGAAATGTGGATTGTGCAAATCATATATGTGTTAGGTTTTATACAACTCTTGATATCGTCAAGGGTGATTTTGCCTTTGTTTTTTGGTTCAACAATCGTCAATTCAATAACGCCTTTGCGTTCCAGTTCAAAAAGAGGTCTTAATGTCGAATTATGTTCAAATGCTGTTGTGATGACGTGGCCGCCTTGACGAGCAGTTCCTAAAATTGCCAAATTTAAACTTTCTGTGCAGCCTGATGTAAAAATCACATTTTCCAATCTGCTAACGCCAAAATATTCTTGCAAAGTTTGTCGCGTGCTAGCAATCTCCATAGCACATTCTAAACTGGCTCTATGTCCGCTTCTTCCTGGGTTGGCACTGTATTTTGTCGCACCATCAAAAAGGGCCGATACAACTGAATATGGCTTTTTTCTAGTTGTTGCTCCATTATCTAAGTAAATCATTTTTCCCCCTTCAAGAAAATAACATTTATTTCCTTTAATCAATATAGTGATATAGAAAAACTTTTTGTGAAAGGGGGAAATTATGGAATATATGATTGCGGCTTTTAGGGCAAGGACAGAAACTATAAATTTTGCTAACATTTTGCGGTCTTATGGCGTTAATGTGATGATAATTTCAACGCCAAGGCAAATAAATGTATCTTGTGGCATATCTGTAAGATTTAATCCTGCTTATATTGAAAAAGCAAGAGAGATTTTAGCGCGAAGAAGATTTGACTCTTTTGGAGGCTTTTATCACGCTAGACAAATTGGTGGAAGAATGATTATAACGCCAGCATAAAAATTATTGAATATAAAGTGTAAAAATAAATAAACTAATTGTATGTATAAGGTTAGTAAAAGCAAAGGTAAAAGCAAACAAAATACATCAAAAGTTTTAGGTGGTGCTTTTATATTGCTTGTTGCTGGAATTATATGCAAACTTTTGGGCGCTTTTTATAGAGTACCTTTATCTAATATTTTAGGAAGCGAGGGTATAGGCGTTTATCAACTTATCTTTCCAGTTTATTCGTTGATTTTGATTATTTCTAGCGGGGGAATTCCTGTTGCGTTATCTAAAATAGTTGCTGAATGCAGGGCAAGAGGAGAAACTGAAAGGGCAAAAAGATTTCTGCTCATTTCCTTTTTAATTCTTTTTATTTTATCGGGCATTTTTTCCATTGTCTTTGTTTTTTTTAATGAATATATAGCAACAATTCAAGGCAATTCGTCAGCATCGCTCGGCTATATAGCCGTTTCTATAGCACTTGTTTTTGCGTCGCTTTTGACCGCTTTTCGTGGATATTTTCAAGGCTATCAAATTATGTATCCCACAGCCATTTCGCAAATTATAGAGCAAGTTGTAAAACTAGTTCTAGGTTTAATTCTTGCAGGCTTGTTTGTAAATAGAGGAATCGCTTATGGCGTGCTTGGCGCGTTATTAGGAATTGCAATCAGCGAAGTTTTATCTTTGATATATCTTTTGATAACTTATTTTGTTAAAAAAATAAAAATTGACTTGATTGAGCCTGAAATTAAATATGGCTTTTGGCACGATTTTTGGCTGCTAATAAAAAGAAGTTTTCCTATAACTTTGAATAGTTTAATATTGCCATTAATTCTTGCAATAGACAGTTTTTTAGTGATAAATCTGCTTCTTTCAAGTGGATATACAAGTGCGCAATCAACATCTTTGTTTGGAGTGTATTCAGGAATGGTGAACTCACTTATAAATTTCCCAACTGTTGCTGCGCTTGCAATATCTGTTGCAATCTTGCCTGCAATAGCCTATCAGAATGAAAAAGGGGAAAAGATAACATCTTCGGTGTCCACTTGTTTAAAAATTATTTTAGTTATATCTGTGCCTTGCATATTAGTTTACATTTTGTTTTCAAAAAACATTATGTCGATTTTATATCCTCACGCAACTGATGTTGAAACGCTAAAAATTGCCAGTTATTTGCTTAA
>ULTC01028794.1_pt1 | contig 37222 bp, 26 predicted proteins | sample 1957091 | NCBI WGS metagenome assembly ULTC01 (sample SAMEA4835720, study PRJEB28245) | human gut metagenome | biome: gut microbiome; material: fecal sample | place: Denmark | collected 2008 | reverse complement strand
ATACGGTCAGACAGCCGATGTCCGTCTGCTTGATTTCATTCGTCCCGAAAAAAAGTTTGACAATATCACCGAATTAAAAAATGCCATAACCGACAATGCAGTTACGGCAAAAGAGATTTTTGATGAGGTGTATAGATACGGAGTCTGAAGTAAGCGTAGTATTTATCTATGGTTGACATCGCAATTTCAGCTTGATACAATATGATACGAGAATACAAGGAAGTTTAAGGCGGTTAGTCACATCCGAACACAAACCGATGAAAGCATTGGCTAATATGTGCAAGGAGGTGACACAGGTGGAATACATAATTTGTTTTACCTTACTTGTTACAATAATAATTGTTGCAATAAAAAAATAACCGCCCTTACAGCCCGGAAAACTTAGGGACGGCTATTTTTGTCTTTTCTTTTTTCGGCTAACCGCTTTTAACGGTTTTCCTTGTGTTCTTATTATATATTATGCAAAAAGCAATGTCAATATTCCATTTGAATTTTATATTGCTGAAAAATGCTGAGCGGTGACGGAACTTTCCGACACCGCTTTTTTTATTTGAATTCATCATTAAGAATTTCATCAAGGTTATTGACCATTGCTGTGACGATTTCGTATGAACCGCCGTCCGAGATTGACTTCATAAGAGCGTTTATGTTTTCTTCAAAATCCTTCGGCAAGAGGGTACAATACTTTTTGCAGAGCTGAACCTGTCTTTTTTCACCGGGGTGAGTTTGGCGGTTGAGTGCAAAGATAACATCAAAATAGCTTTCGAGGAATGCCGTGATTCTGTGATTGACGCTGACGATATCACCGCGCTCCTGCATTTTCTTAATCTGCCTGTCATATGACGGAAGCTTTCCGCTCAAAAGGTTGCGGTTGTTTTTGATAATAGCTCTGCGGAGATTTTCAGGAAAATCAATCTGCACCATATCTCTGAATTTTGTGAAAGTGCCTGTCTTGTCAAAAAGAACCTTGCTGTTCCTGATGTTGTGCCAAAATGCGGTTGTATAGCCGTTAAAAGCCTTGCCGCCTTTGATTACCGTATCAATATATCCGCCGAACCTGTCAACTTCGCGGTAGATTATGTCAACAGGGGTACCGTTGTTCATAACCGTGTTGTCTTCGCTCTCCCAGTAGTGATTGCCAAATTCGGCAACGGAGCAGTATTTTCCCAGAAGATTTTCTCTTGTTTTGCCGGTCGGTATTTCTGAGCAGTAAACATAAATATCATAGTCTGAATTTTCATCGGCTTCGCCTGTTGAACGGGAGCCTCCGAGTGCGACAGCCTCAACCGCATCAAGCGACTTGAGTGCAAGCAAAATTTCTTCGAGGTTTTTATCATTAACATTGTATTCCGTAAAGTTCATAGTTTATCCCCTTTCGTTATATGGTATCATATTTTTTGTCGGATTAAGCCGTAGCCTTTGCCGTTTCGTTTGAGTTTGTTTTTTCTTCAAGCACCACTCGTTTGCCTCTCCAACCGCCTTTTATCCAGCGGATAAGCACGACAACACCTCTGAAAATCTCATCTGCCGCCATAGCAATCCAAATTCCCGTAAGTCCCATTCCAAAGAAAATGCCGAGCAGCCAACCGAGTCCGACACTCAAAATCCACATCGAAAAGATAGCAAGTGCAGTCGGAAACTTAACATCACCGGCGGCTTTCATACTGTTGATGATAACAAGGTTTGTTGTTCTGCCAAATTCTAAAATAATTGCAATGAACATAACCGTTGAACCGAGTGCGATAACCGCCTTGTCGCCTGTGAAAAGTCCGAGTGTAAACGGCGAAATCAACCAGTTTATAATTGCAACCGAGATTGAAATTATCATACCGAAACGCAAAGTTTTCAGCACCCTGCGGTATGCAAAATCGTAATCGTGAGCGCCTACGCTGTGACCCACAATAATCTGTGTTGCATTTGCAGCGGCAAGAGCAATCATATATGTGAACATTGAAAGCATATTTGCGTAGATTTTCGCGTTGATTGCAACAATGCCCATTGTGTTGATAAATGCCTGCAAAAACAGCTGTGAACAGTTATACGAGATGTTTTCGCCCGCGGTCGGAATACCGAGCTTAAGAAGGCTTTTGAGAACATCGTACGGAAACGGACGGAGATATTTAAGGCTGAATCTGCCGTTGATAACCGTGTAGAAGTATATAACAGATGCAATTACCGCAATAACTCTGCTTGCGCAGGTTGAAACAGCCGCACCCGACGCGCCGAGTCCGAGTACTTTAAGAGGTCCGTAGAGCAAAAGAGCGTTTCCGCAGATATTGATAATGTTCATTCCCAAGCCGATAATCATACCGAAAACGGTTTTGCCGTTGCTTGCAAAAACTGAGTTAAAAGCGTTGATAAGTGCCTGAGTAAAGATTGTACCGCCGACTATTCGCATATACATATCGGATTCGTCAAGCATTGCCGCAGGCACCTGCATTGCCTCAAGCAGATTTCGGCTGAATATGAAAACAACAAGGCTGATTACAATACTCAATACAAAGTTGAATGACAATGCAACCGTGTAAATCATATTCATCTTTTCTTTTTTGCCTGCACCAAGGTACTGGCTGACGATAATGCCGGTTGCACTTGATATAATGTTAAAGGCAAGGGTTAAAAAGCCGAGAACCTGATTTGCGTTGCCAATTGCCCCAACTGCGGTACTGTTGTAGTTTGAAAGCATAATCGTGTCAACATAGCCGAGTGAAACGCCGAGCAACAGCTGTAAAAATATCGGCCATGCAAGCTTTATTACTCTTTGATTCATAACAGAATCGTTCGGATTTTTGAGTTTTGAAGAAGTAGCAGACATAAATATACCCTCCGTTGAATAAAATGAATAATATATTATTTGTTAATAATGCTTGTGTTTACAATTGTTTTGATAAAATAAAATCTGTGTAAATTGTGTATTGCCGCCGTTCTGACTGCTTGACCGCTGTGTATTTGAGATGTATAATCTAATTGCGGATGACTGCGAACTGTCGCAATATCCAAGCTAAGTTCAGATAACTGACGGTTGTTTCAGACAAAATCAGAAAAATACAACGCAGCTGCGAATGCGAAAGGATAAAAAGTATGAATATATGTGTTTTCGGCTCATCAAGTGAGCAAATTGACAAAATCTATCTTGAATCTGCCGAGCATCTCGGCAAGAGAATTGCCGAAAAGGGCTACAACCTTGTTTTCGGTGCGGGAAAATACGGGATTATGGGTGCATCCGTCCGAGGCGCATACAGCGCAGGCGGTTACACAATCGGAGTTACACCCGATTTTTTTATTGATGTGGGTGTTGTTTTTGACAAATGCTCCGAACTTATTGTAACAGATACAATGCGTGAACGCAAAGGTATTATGGAAGATAAAGCGGACGCTTTTGTAATCTGTGCCGGCGGTATGGGTACTTTTGAAGAATTTTTTGAGGTTCTCACACTAAAGCAGCTTAACAGACACACAAAGCCTATCATTATATACAATGTAAAAGGCTACTATAACTCAATGCTTGCAATGCTTGACAATGCCGTAAGTGAAAAGTTTATGACCAATGCCTGTAACAGACTCTACACGATTGCCGATACCGAAGATGAGGTTTTCAATCAGCTCGAGAATTATGTTCCGTTCACCTACAATAAATATGGGTTTCTCAAAAAGGACGGTGAGCAGAATGGCTGACAAATGCGAATTTTGTGCAAACTTTGTGAGCGACGATGAATTTGGCGATTATTGCAGCATCAACCTTGATGAGGATGAAATGGCAAGGTTTCTTTCACAGAACACAGATTCATGTCACTATTTCCAGCTTTATGATGAATACAAAATAGTCAAAAAGCAAAATTAAATAATGCAACACAATCTTACAGTAATTTACAACAAGACAGGTTACAAATTTGTAATAACTATTTAAAATTTAATAAATGTCATTTGTTATTATTGTAAACCTAAAGTCCCTTTAAATAAAGGGGCTTTTTTGTCTTCTTATATCATTTTAAAGGGAACAATATGAATAAAGGACAAAAACTCAGAAATTTATAAAATATTGATTAAGTAATGAAAAATTAGAATATTGCACAAATGAAATGTGAAAATCTTGTGAATTCATCCAAAAATGGTGACAGTCGAAGAATTAATATTGCAAATTGTGCGTTTAGGGTATAAAATACTATTATATTTTGGCGCAGATGTGTGCTTATGAGGAGAGTGTTTGCATGGGCCTTTTTAACAGGATAATTGATAAAATGGTCAGCGATAAAGTTCCATTTAGAAAGAGAAAAAGGCTGATTGTATTTGTGGCAATCATAACCCTTCTTTCTATGACAACAGCTACGGTTGCGTGGTTCTCGGTAAACACTTTCGCGGGCGTTGACAAGCTTGACCTCAATATCAGCCTTGCCGCACAACTTAAAGTCAGTATGGAAAACCACGGCAAAGACCTTGAAAAATACGGCAAGGTAATCACAAATGAAATGATTGACGATTACCTTAAAAAGCACGGTTCAAGCCTTGAAGATACGGTGCTTGACCCTGTTACAACAAGAGAGGGTACAGAGTTCACCAATCAGCGCGGTACAGTCAGAGAGCCTAACAAGCACAGCTACCTTGAGTTTGAATGTTACTTCATCGCAACCGAGGAAATGTGGGTTCATCTCACAACCGAAAGCACAAAAGCAGGTGCTGATGACGGTACAAAGGTGTCAACAGAGTCAACCGGCGCAAAGGCTGATGTAGTAAATTGTGCAAGAGTTGATTTCACAGCCGAGGGAACAGGCAACGGCACAACAATTTATGAGCCGAACAGAAGTAATCCCGTAAACGGACAGACAACTTTTGATTTGCCGTCAGGTTCAATGGTTTACTCAAACAACACAAGGCTTTTTCATCTTAATCAGCTCGAACCTGTTAAGGTAACAGTTCGTCTTTGGATTGAGGGTAACGACCCCGAGTGTGATGACGATGTTCAGGATGCACAGCTTTCTGTACAGCTTGGCTTTGTCGGATGCGATAAGGACAATAGACCAATATCATAATTAAACAAGATCCCGTAGGGGCGGTCATCGGCCGCCCGCCCTGGAGGAACTGTTATTCAACGCAGATTTCAGACAGGAGAAAAATTATGGGTTAATGAAATACGCACAATCCGACAGTTAAACGGATACAACTTTGAGGGGAGAGAAAAACTTGTTCGGAAAAAAGAAACCAAAAATTGAACAACCGATTACTCCCGAGGAGTTAAGTCGCTTAAATGATAAGAAAATGGCAGATGCCGAGATTGAACATTTTCATGTGAAAAATGATTCAATCGAGATTGTAAAATACAAAAAGCGCAGACGGCTTTTGAGTATTATCCTTTCGGTCTGCATAATCATTCTTCTTATTCTGTTCATTGTTTCAACGCTTGTAACGCAATGGGGCGACTTGATTATCAGCATTGATTCTCCTGCCGTAAAAAAAGGTATCGTGCTTAGCGAAGACGCTGACTTCAAAACTCAGTGTGCTTCACTTACTGCGAAGCAGGTTAAGGATGTTACAAACATTACATATGCATGGCTTCCTGTTGACCTTGACACAAGCAAGGACGGTGCGCACAACGGCAAAAACTATGTTGCTTATACCTTCTATTGTAAAAATAACGGAGAGGTTGAGCTTGACTATGACGCAGTGCTTGAAATCACAGGTGCGGCTAAGTCGGCAGATGAAGCAACCCGAGTTATGATTTACAAAAACGGCAAGAGCTCAATTTACGGCAAAGGTCAGTACAAAGACAGAAGTAAAGCCGAAACCGATTGCACAAAGTTTGTAAGCGATAAGGAAGTTTATAAAACATCAACCGAAAAATTCAAGGTTGGCGATATTGATAAATACACAATCGTAATTTGGATTGAGGGTAACGACCCCGAATGTATCGACGATATCCGAAACGGTCATGTAAGAATGAGAATGCTGTTCTCGGTTCGTGACGATGAAGAATCCACAGCAAAACCGTAATTTTCGGTACAGTATTACATCAACTTGGTATTATGTGCCTCGGCACTGATATAGCAAAAAATCCCTATGGTGTTTTAGGGACAAAAATTAATTTTATTTAGGAGGAATTTCTCTATGAAAACAACATCAAGAAAGAGATTATTAATCTCTTCCGTAGCAATGCTCCTCGTGGCAATGCTCGCACTTGGTACAGCAACATTCGCTTGGTTCACAACTGACACAACAACTCAGGCAACAGGTATCTCTGTTCAGACATCTAAGAAGTCATTGCTCTTAGTATCAAGCAGAACTTCTGATTGGACAGACAACCTCAACTATAACTTTGGTACAGATGCAGCTAAAAAGCTTCTCCAGCCGGCATCATCATATGACGGTGCAAACTGGTACAAAGCTCAGGCTGTAAATGGTATGTCAGGTGAAGCTACAAACGGTGAGAAAATTACTGGTGTTGGTACAACTGCTGCTGAAGGCAATGTATTCTGCAATATGCTCAATGTTAAGAACACAGGTGCTGAGACTGCTACTAATGTTACGATTACAGCAAATATTTCTGAAACAGCTGTTACAAGTGGTAAAAACTACCTCCGTGTAGCTCTTGTTCCTTCTGATTGTACAGCAGACACCGGTCGTGGTGCTGCAACGGTTGCAAGTGCTCAGGAATTTAGAGATAACATTTACAGTGCTGGTGCTGACGCTGCTAAGCCTGTTGAATATGTTGGTGCAGGCGTAGCAGACAGAGAAGGTGCAATCAAAGCAGCTGCTAAAGATGTTTCAACACAGGGTAGCTCAATCTCTGTTAATGCTGGTGATCTTAATCAGAATGATGCTAAGTACTATATGCTTATCGTATGGTTTGAAGGCCAGGATGTGGATTGCCAGGATGCATATGCTGGTAACGATATGCCAAACATCACTTTCACAATTACAGCTGACTAATTTATAAATTGACAGTTAGTAAAACATAATATTAAGCAAATTATTTGATCGGAGTCCCCTTGCATGAAAAAAGTGTTAAAAAAGATAATCAATGTTATTATAGATATTGTTGTTATACTGGTTTTGGTAGTATCAATACTTATTGTTACATTATCATTAACATCCAAATCATCAGGGGTTCCAAATTTATTCGGTGTTGCCCCGCTCAGTGTTCAGACTGATTCAATGGAGGACACAATTAATGTTGGTGATTTAATTTTCAGTGATGTTACAAATGACCCTTCATATGAATATCAGAAAGGTGACATTGTTACATTCCCAATCACAGTCAACGGTGAGTCCGTTCTTAACACCCACCGAATTGTTGAGGTTGTTAAGGATGACAACATTACCTACTACAGAACACAGGGTGACAATAAGAAAACCAACCCCGAGCCCGATAAGGATCTTCAAACCTCTTCGACTATTGTTGCCAAGTACACAGGTACGAAGATTGGCGGCGTGGGTAACTTTTTAAGCTTTATCAGAACTCAGCTTGGATTTTTCCTCTGCGTTCTGCTTCCGATGATTATTTTCTTTGTTTATGAAGCGGTTCGTGTTGTTCTCAACCTCCTTGCCTACAATAAGGAAAAAACTCTCGAAGAGGCAAAGCTTGCGGTTGATTCCGCAGAGCTTACCGAAGAACAGAAAAAGAGAGCTATTGAGGAATATCTTGCCTCCGTCGGAGAAAATCAGGACAAGGCGGAAAATGAGCCCGAGGTACAAACACCTGCTGACGGCAATAATTCCGCTGATAATTCCGATTAAGTTATGACAAATTTGTCCCTAACGCATTCATAGCGTTTATCGTAACGGTATATTTCTTTCTCAGTTTCAAAGCTGAGAAAGAAATACAGTTACATACTGTAGGGGCGGTCATTGGCCGCCCGCCTTGAAGAAGCTGTCCTTTATGACAGATTTCAGATAGGAATTTAGAAATGTGTTCTTACACAAAAGATGAGAGTAGATTTTTTTAAGGAGACGAAGTACCGTGGATACAGTATTTAAATTTCTTTTTGAATTTCTCGGTCAGTTTTTTGGCTCATTATGGTCAATAATCACCGGGTTATTTGGCGGAGTAGGCAATGCCTTTGATTTTTCCGCTTATGTAAACATTATTAATGCCTATACCACGGAGCTTGGCGGCCTCGCATGGGTAATTGCGATTATTGCCATTGTGCTTCTGGTAGCTGTGCTTGCACTTTGCGTATGGCTTATTGTCGTCGCTGTAAAAAAGTTTATTCGTTCGCACAGAAGAAGAAAAGATACAGATTCTCTTGTTAAAGAGGTTCAGGCACTCAACAAAGAGGTTATGAGACTTAACCTTGAAAAGGATAAGATTCTCTCTATGAAGGTTTCACAGATTGGTCTTAACCCCAACGAGATTTCAGAGCTTACAGGCGAAGAAATCGAGTCACTCAACAACGGCGAAGAAGAGGACACAGGCGAAAGCCGTTTCTACAAGCTTACGGAAATCGACCATCTTTGGGCAGATTATGTTCCGCCGGTTTATGACAACGATATCACACTTCCCGAGTTCTGTGAGCGTTTCAGACTCTTTGCTTGTTCACAGCTTGGTCTTTACTACGATATTAAGCTTATCAGACTTTTTGTTGCTGCGTTTGCGTCTACCAGACTTATTATCCTTCAGGGTATTTCAGGTACAGGTAAAACTTCACTTGCTTACGCCTTTGGTAAGTTTGTAAACAATCCTTCAATTGTTGCTTCCGTTCAGCCGTCATGGCGCGACAGAACAGAGCTTTTCGGTTACTTCAACGAATTTACAAAGAAGTTCAACGAAACCGAGCTTCTCCGTGCAATGTATGAGGCATCGTATAACGAAAACATCTATGCGGTAATCCTCGATGAGATGAATATCGCTCGAGTTGAGTATTACTTTGCAGAAATGCTTTCAATTCTTGAAATGCCGTCAAGAGATGAGTGGGTTGTTGATATCATCCCGAACTCTTGGCCGTCTGACCCGAAGCATATCGTGAACGGTCAGCTCAAAATTCCGCCGAATATGTGGTACATCGGTACTGCGAATAACGATGACTCGACATTTGCTATCACAGATAAGGTTTATGACCGTGCTATGCCGATTAACATCGACACAAAGGGTGTTCCTTTTGAAGCACCTCTCACAGACTCTGTATACATTTCATACAAACATTTTGAGTACATCCTCAATGCCGCTAAGGTTCAATTTGTTGTTTCGGAAGAGAACCTCAAAAAGATTGCCCTTCTGGATGATTATGTTATTGAGCATTTCCGCATAGCTTTTGGTAACCGTATTGTAAAACAGCTTCGTGACTTTGTTCCTGCTTATGTCGGAACAGGCGGTACAGAGCTTGACGGTCTTGACTATGTTCTTGCCCGCAAGGTATTTAGAAAATTTGAGTCACTCAATCTTTCATACATTCGTGATGAAATAGATGGCCTTTGTGCGTATATTGACGAGCTTTTCGGCGAAGAAAATATGACTGAGAGCAAGGATTATCTCCGTATGCTCAAGAAGCTTGTATAATTTTAGCAATTCAGGGCGAACTCTGTTCGCCCTTTGCTTGGTGAAAGGACTTTGTCCCTTTAGCGGTAAAACTATCTGATTGGAGAAAAATCAATGGCTGATTTTGGTAAATATTTCAGAGCATATATGTATATGCAGGACATTCTGAAAAATGATTTTACTTACAATTACATAACAGAAGGCCTTAAGGACGGCGATAAGGGCGAGGATAAGCTCGACGGTAAGACCAACGAAAAGGTAATTGATATGGAATGGGTTGTTGCCATTGAGGAAACACTTCCGTACATTCAGAAAGCAATAGACGAACAGCGCCGTTTTATTAAGCAGGTTGACAATGTTGTTAGAGTTGAGCTTGCAAAAAAGATTGGCCCCGAGTCGGTTAAGCACCTATCGCAGCACACTAACTTTATCGCCAAGGTTGAGGGTGATATGGTAACGCCTAACAAAATCCTCACAATTGAGCGCGAAGAAAGCTTTGCTATTTATGAAAACCGTGTGCTTATGACGCTGATTCGCAAAGCGCTTCATTTTGTTGACGATAAATATTCAAAAATGAAAGATGTGCCGAACGACAGCTATAATAAAATTTCTATGGTTCGCCACATTGATTTTAATGAGAAAAAAGTAGATTTTAATCTTAACTATATAAATGAATCTCACGAAACTCTTGCGGATGACCTTGATGTTCTTGATGTTTCTCAGCTTTCGGACTTTGACCGAATCAGAAGAATCAGAACAACCCTTAATGAGTTTTTAAACACTCAGTTGATTAAGGAAATCTCAAAAGAGCCTGAGGTTCATCCTCCGCTCATGCAGACCAACCTTCTCAAAAAGAACCCCAACTTTAAAAGAGTGGTTGAGCTGTGGAACTTTCTCGACAGCTACAAGCGTAAAGGCTTTGAGGTTGTAAGCGAGGAATATAACGGTAAAATGACAGATGCTGTTCAGCAGGATGTTTACTTTGCGATGGGATTCCAGCATTTTATGATGTCTATTGCTACAAACCCGGCACTTCGTTCAATCCTTAAGGAACAGTACGACGCTGAAAATGCACGAATTGCCGAGGAAGAATCAAAGCCGCAGAAGGCCCGCGAGGCGGTTATGAAGGCACAGCTTGATGCTGTTCGTAAAGAGGAGATGGAAATCCGCCTTCGTGAAATCCGTGAACGCGAAAAGAAAATTCTTGACCTCACGAATGAAATCAAGAATTTAAAGGTTATAATTGATCAGAAAGAACAGCAGATTCTCACTCTTAGGGGCAGGGTTTCTGCTCTTGAAGACCAACTTGAAGAGGTTAAGAAAGAGCTCCAGCAGACAAAACTCAAGTTGATGGAGGCGGAAAAGAGAATTGCCGAGCTTGAGGAAGAAAATCAGCAGTTAAAAGATACTATTGAAGAGTTGAATAAAACGATTGATGAACTCAATCAGACTATTGACACACTCAATAAAAAAATAGTAGAATTAAATAACAGAATTCTCGTGCTTGTGCAGGAGAATGCTCGTTTGCAGACAAAGGTGAAAGAGCAGGAAGCTGTTATCGCCGAGCAGAAGGCTCATATTGCAGAGCTTGAAACTCAGGTTGCCGAGCAGCTTGCAAAGATTGCCGCTCTTACACAGAGCCTTGAAAAGTGCCATGCGCAGATTGAAGAGGATAACCGCAGGATTACCGACCTAACCGAGAAAAATGAAAATCTTACGGAAACACTTCAGAATGAGCGTGTTCAGCACAGGGACACTGTCAATAAAATGAATGCCGATTTTGCTGATGAAAAGCAGCAAATGACAGATGCTCACACAGCCGAGGTTGAATCGCTCAATCATAAGATTGCGGATGCTGAGGTCGAACATAATGATTATGTTGCCAAGCTTAATGCGGATTTTGCCGCAAGGGCAAATGAAACAGAGCAAAAGCATCTTAAAGAGCTTGCAGATAAAGAAGAAACTCACAAGAAGGAACTTGTTGAAATTAAGGAAGCCAACCTTAAATCATCAGCCGCAAGCAATGCCGCTCACGCTTCTGAGCTTAAAAAGGCTTATAAGTCGGTTGACAAAAAGGTTGAGCTTGCAGAAAAAGCTTGTGAAAAGCGTATGAAAGCCAAGGTTGCCGAGGTTAAAAAAGAGGCTCAGGCTGAAATTCGCAAAGCCGAAAAGAAAGCAAGCGAAAAAATCAGCCTTGTTAAGGATGAAATTAAATCTGTCAAGGATACAGGCGATTTGTTCGTTCGTGACTACGGCTTCGGCAGTGTTGCAGTTGTTTCAAAATATGCCGATGAGCTTGTTAAGTTCGGCAAAGCTACTGTTGCAGACGAGCTTATAAACGCACAGAAAAGCGTAAGGTCTCTTTGCATATGCAGAAGTAAAAAGGGTGTTGTGCTTGCAGGCTTTTCACAGAGCGGCGCAAGCGTATATAATGTTTATAAAAAGCAGGCAGATCTTACTGTTGCATTTAACGATTTGTGTTCAATGCTGAAAGGTATGAGCAATCTGCCGATTGTAATTACATTCTCCGGTGTTGACAGACCGTTTGTGATGAATTTTGAAAACATTGTAAGAGATGCAACCAAAAGAAAAACAACTGTTTTCCATAACAAAACTCTGAAAGCAAACGGATTTGTTTCAGTTTATTTTGGTAAAGAATAAGGGGCAAAAATGAAAAACTCTACTGCGCCCAACAGAAAAACGGGCAGAATGATTGCTAAAAATTTAATAGTTCTGTTCACTGTTGCACTTGCCGGCTTTTGCGGCATTCAGGCGTGGTTTACGGATAAGAGTTCAGTTGATGCCAACGGTATAAATGTTGAGTGTCAGGCACCTGACGGTATTGAAATTGCTGTTGTTGGGCACGGTGCCCCTGCTCCTACCGCATATAAAACGGGTAATATTACGCTTAGTAAAGCTAATTGCAATTTTCTTGATAAACTTCAGTTGACTGAAATAACCGGTGATGGCACATATTTTAGCAAACCGTCTTTGATTCAATCAGGCGGTCAAGCCCATGTTAATCCAGATGGAGAGTGGAGTAAGCCTACTGAAAATTTGCATTATTTGTCGTTTGACCTTTACATTCGTGCAAAATCGCAGTATAATATATCAATAGGCAAAAAATCAACAATAAAACCGGATGCTCCTCAACTCACAACTCAAGACGGTACGGGCATTAAAAATAAAAGCAAGTACGGTAATTTTTCAAGAGATTCCGTAGTTGGTGCAGTAAGATTCTCGGTTGTTGACTATAAGCAGGATCCTCCTTCAAAAAAGCTCCTGTGGTTGCCGGCTCCGAATATCTTGTTGAAGCAGGATACTGACGAGTACACTTTGTCAGACAATATGCCAAGCGGAGAATCGTACAGTCATGTATACTATGACACGAAAAAAGCACAACAAACAATCAGCGATTCTATAACTGATAGTGCGTTTGTTGTGAATAAAGATGGTTTTGTTGACGGAAAATTTACCTATGAGCTTGGTAAAAACCAAACCATTGCACGACTTGAAAAGCCCTCAGGAACAGGTCAAGAAGATGATCAATTCTTCAGTGCTATGGTAACCTGTAATATGTGGATCGAGGGCGAAGACGCAGAGGCAAGACTTGCCCTTGTAAACGGAAAATTTAATGTTAATCTTGTATTGACAAAAGAGACAAAAGAAAGTTGATTTTAAAGTAGGAAAGGGGAATTTTTGATGAAGTTGAAAGATAAGTTTTGTAACTTTCTCAACGGTTTAGTTGACTTAAGACTGAATAACACAAAAAAGGTCACAACTTCATATGTTGCTCTTTTTCTTGTTTTAAGTATTTTCGCAGTATCTACTTTTTCATGGTTCACAATAAGAGATACGGCAACTATTGATTCAGATCCCTTTTCTCTTGAATCTGCTGCCGGAATGAGAGTTAATAAGGGTGAAGAAATAAGAAATACAATCACCGTAAAACAGGCAAAGCTGAAAGAAGCATCAAGTGTTGACGGTCGTAATATGTTTTTTCCTGTAGATCGCGGATACGGCGATAAAGGACAAAGCGTTGACACAAACGAAATGAAATTTCGTGAAGGCACAGTAGGAGATAAAAATAACGGATACATATACAGCGATTTTACCCTTACCGGTCAAACAGGCGGTCAGGTTGAAGTATATGTAAAAAGTTACAAAGTTGAGGTAAAAAATAAAAATACAGGTAATACAGAAGTTTATGACGGTGCAACACATATTACTGTTGACAGCAACAACAAGCCATCGACATATCTGGCATATCAGAATCCTTGTCCAATAAGGATTGCATTCATCAGAAACAGTGCTGAGGCTTCGACCGTTATTGATCCCACTGCAATTATTGACAACTACGCTGACGAATGTCAGGCAGTAAGTTCTGTTAATTCGCTCGGCTCGGCAACAACCACTAAAGCAAAGGGCAGGTCATTTTCCGACTACTATTTCGGTACAGGTGCTCCTCTTTTTACTCTTGACGGTCTTAAATCTCAAAACATAACCATGGTTGCGTGGCTTGAGGCAACCGGAGAGAACTGTGACGCTTACGAGGGTCAGGATGTGTCAATTACAGTTGAACTTGAAAGTAACTGGAAAGATATGGAATATGTTACTTTCGTTGACAAAACAAAAGGTGATGCTGACAATGACCAAGATACGGAACTCAGGTGGGTTGGCAATGCCGGATGTTTCCTTGTTATGACCTATTATGACGAAAACTTTCAAAATCCAAAGTCAGTAGTAATGAGTGAGTCAAAGAGTGATGGAAAAAAACCTATTGAATGGATAGCTTATCTGCCAAAGGATAAAATAACAAACATATCTTTTATGCGATATAGTAAAGTAAAAGAGAAAATTAAGCTTGACGGAACTAATGATGTTGAGGTAGGCAGAATATATAATGTATGGCATACAACAGCTGATGTAAACACATGGATTGCTGCAAATAAAAGTGGCAATGGTAAAAAAGCATATGATTGGTCACTTGACATAAATAAAAACGGTCTTCAGACATACCGCACAGATGACGGAACTGCAACCGGAAATAAAGAAAATACCTATTATGCCGTACACGGTAACGGTTACGGCGATACCCCTACTGTTGCTGAAAATGTTGCCCCGTGTATCGGATATTGGGGTACAAAGTATGCCAACAGTTCAGGCGGCAGTGTTGAACCGACTACAACCGAACAACTGCCGATAACCGGAGAGACCTACGCGAGAGCGGATATTCAAATTGATTACAATTTATGGTTAAATGAATATAATTCATATAACGGCGGCGGAGGTCTGAGAAATCTGCTTAGTCAGGATGTTTTGGTACTAAAAGCCGTATTCGATTCAAACGGTACAGAAACCGCTTATGAAATGAAACCGCAGGGTGGCGGAGATAAGTGCGTGCTGTCAAAGACAAGCGTCAAAAGCGGTTCTCGACTTGTAAGATTTGATTTGTATGATCCTGCAAAAGAAGTTCCAATAATAAGGAATTATCTAGTGCCTACAAACATTCAGCATACATTTACTGAGAGTGCGGGTTCTAACGAATATATCATATCTTATAGTTTGGTAAATCAAGGATCAGGTATAGTTGAAAAAGCAGGCAATTGGGAAAATTAATTGATTAACACATTAAGGAGGTGTCACGATGAGAGAAAGACTTGCTCTTTTAAGGGAGTATTTGAAAAACAGACTTGCATTTGGCAAGAATAAAAAAACAAGAAAAGGTTTTATACTCACTATGGTGGCACTTGTTGAAGTACTCGCCATATCGGTTGTGTCCGTTTCGGCTTGGGTTGAAACTATTTCAACAATCACAATTAAAGCTGAGGGCGCAAAAATTGACAACTATGTTTATACTAATGCCGATATTGGCAGTGGTGATGGTTATTCAAACAAAATCATTGACTTGACTAAATATTTCCGTGCTGCGGGTGGAGTGCATCTTGCTTCGGCTTCAAGTGCTGACGGTGAAAATATATTTTTTCCAATAAAGAAATCAGGTGCTTCTGAGTTTGGTGTTGGCTCTTACAGATGTGCGGATGTAAATGATAAGAATGTTAATTATATTGACTTTTCATTTAATGTAAAGGTTGATGAAACCTTTAAAGCGGATCATGCAGAATTTTACCTTGATCAAGTACCTAAGATAACTATAGGTGGTGAAAATGTTTCAGGAAACCTTGTAAGAATGGCAATTACAGATACCGATACTCAAAATACGGTTGTATGCGGTTCTAATGCCGGTGACGGAAATGTTGTAAATAAAGCAGATGGCACTAACGCTCCTGAGAATGTTCAAGCTTTTAGCGATTTTGTTGTTAGTTCTGAACCTAGACCAACGGAGTTGTTTCGGGTTGATAGAGGAAGCAGTAAAACAATAAATATTAAAGTGTGGCTTCAGGATGATAGGGCGGCTACTGCATATGCCGGTAAAACTGTTTCAATAACTGATGTTAATATTGTAACTCAGAACAAAAAAGGCAATAAAGTGTATTTTGTTGACCGTACTGTAAATGATACCACAAAAAATTGGACAAAGAATGTAACATTTCAGCAGGGTAGCAAAACTTCTGTAGCGATGAAGTTTGATGCGAAGTCGCATACATATTACTGTGATTATACACCCGCCGCTGACGGTACAAAAGTTAAGTTCACCTCGGGAAGTGTTACTTGGACTACTGATATGAAGTCGCTCAATTCAGGCGACAGTATGTACTACACCGCCTATGGCGATCATAATAACAGTAACGCCGGATACGGTACATGGGGCGAAGTGATTGAAATCAGTGTTTCAAGCAAAACCGCCGATGTACTCCCTGATACAGGCAATGTTTCAAGTGTATATATGGTTCCGGATAAAAATGACTCTTACAGTAAAGTTAGAATGCCATTTACTGCTGACAAGAAAAACTGGGTCGGTTATATTGCAAAGGAAAAGGCAGACAACATGACTTTTTCTTTTACAAATAACGGTAATACATATAAAATTCCTGCTCCTAACAGAGGCAATTCAACGCTTTTTGTTGTTACTTCTGCTACAACAGGTTATTGGGATCCACCTGCTACTATTACTGTTACTGCAGGCAAGAAAGATGCAGGAGATCCTAAAGTTAGTTATGATGGTTTGACAAGTACTACAATTTCTGTAACCCCAGGTACAAAGGTTAAGCTAATAGCAAATCCTAAAAAAGGTTTCGTATTGAAAAACTGGGTAAACAGCGATACAAGTGCCGTGGCAGACGGCATTGACAGCAACGGTTATTTTACCCCGACAGCTTCAGGTAACTATAACTTTACAGCCGTTTATGTTGAGTCGTTGACATTTGAGGCTTATGTCAGAACATATGACGGTGCAAACCTTTCTGAAAGCACAAATGGCGGCTCAGTTGAAATTAAGTGTGGAAACCAAAACTCGACTGTAGATTCCAACGATGGAACACACATTACACTCAATGCTGTTAAGGGCAGCACAGTTACATATTACGCAAAAGCTAAAGACGGATATGTTTTTGAAGGCTGGTACACAGATGAAGCCTGTGAGAGTATTTCGGAGAGTTCGAGCGATAAATATGAATTGGCTAATGTTGAGGTTTCCAAGAAGTTGTATGCGAAATTCAAAGTTGATACTTATACTGTAGAAGCATACACTCAGCACGGTAATAACGCTCCCTTTGATAAAGCCGGTAAGGTGTCTTTTGACAATAATAAATATGCGTCGAAAGTAGCAACAACGGTAAATCGTAACGGAGAAGTAACTTTTTATGCTAAGCCTGAAAGCGGCTATGCTTTTATCGGTTGGTATGAGAGTAAAGATGCAGCAGATCCGAAGGTAGCGGTTAAAGATTGTATCTTAGATAACGGCGTCTATTCTACAAAAATGACGATACAATATTCTGATGTAAAGACATATGCACTGTATGCAAGATTTAAGGCTTTGTATACGGTAGAAGCCAAAGCGATGTACAACAACGGAAATGTTGTTACAGCCGGTACTGTACAGGTTGGCAACGAAAAAGCCGATAAAATTTCGCAAGCTCCCGTTATGGAGGGCGAAAATGTAACAGTTAAGGCAAGTGCCAATAACGGTTACAAGTTTGCCGGTTGGTATAAGGACGAGGCTTGTAATGAACCGTATTTCAATGAAAACAACGCTGTTTCACCTATAACCTTAAATAATGTAAACAATGGAATCACTCTGTATGCTAAGTTTGAGTTGAAGACAAACGTTACATTTTACCTTAATGATGGAGGCTTGTGGTCAGGTGATAAGGCGAAACTTGCAGCGTATGTTTGGGATGATAATGGCAATAAGAAATGGCTTGAAGTATCTAAAACTGACTATGACAATTATTACAGCTTTGCTTTAGATAATAATCAATGGAAGCAAGTAATTTTTGTAAGATATGATCCGAGCAAAAATTTGAACGATTTCCCAACGGAAGATTGGAATGGCTATGTTTGGAATAAGACTTCTGATATAACAATTGATTACAATAATAATTGTTATGTTATAACATCTTCTCCAAATAACGTAGGAAGTTCAACCGGCTATTGGACATCATATACTCCAGGTAAGACTGCTAACATAGATATATATGTTTATACCGGAAATTGCTCGTGGTTTGACCATGATAGTGCTGTACTTGCCTATAGATTCAGCACCGATGATTCATTTAAGTCTGATTGCACTAAGGTGACTAAAGACGGAAAACCTTATTGGAAACTGAGTATTCCAACAGATAAGGATACTATTTATTTGTCAAGAGCTGCTTTGGGTGGTCACCATAATGAATTTAATACTTCTATAGATAAAAGTAAAAATTTGTTTACAGTAAATAATGATTTCAATGGTGGCGACTGGAGCACGTATTAAAAATTCAACGGAGGTGAAACCATGAAGAAATCTAAATTTACACTTGTTATTGTACTCGGACTTGTACTGTGTTTGTTGTGTGGAACAACTACGACTTTTTCGTGGTTTAATCGTCCTGAAGTGCTAAAGGGCGACTCCCTCTCTTGGAGCGGAGATTACAATGTGACCAACGGAAAAAATATTACTGCTGTTACTTATGCTGCTTCAAAACCTGACGGCAGTGAGTATAGTACTGATCCGTTTAATTTTAGTGGTTTGACAACTGTTTCCGCCCATGAAACAAAATATTTCTGTACAGAGGTAAAGAACACGGGAGCTGCACCGCAGTCAATTTCTTTGTTCCTTAATAATTCGGAAACTAACAAACTTTCTGTCGGTGTGAACAGCCCCCTCAGAACCTACAAGAGATTTACCTCCGATTCACAAACATCCTATGTTTCCAAGACACAGTGTAATGTGAATAAGAAGAATGTGTATGTTGGTTTTGTTACTGCTGATTCTTTACCCGAAAATTTGAAAGTTGACCGTAATAATTTAAATCCCGGTGATTATTTTCTGCATAGTTGGAATGGTCAGGGCGCCGTTGAAGCAGGCGTGAATAATAGCTTTTTAAAATCAGATGTGGAATATACTCTTGCTACACCAGGTTATTCAAATTTTAAAGCTAATTATGATATTTCTTATTGTACAATCCCATATAATTATAATAATGTAAAAATGTACAAAAAGAATACAGTTGGTGGTAAAGAATGGTGCGAAGGCAGTGATAATACTAATGTAGATACATATAATACTGTATTGTGGTTTCATTGGGACAATAAATTCCGAACCGTTTATGAACAGACCAAGGTGAATGGTGAGCTTGCTAAAGCTGCCGGAATTTCAAGTTTTTATTCTAATGCAGAAGCTGTAGTAGGTAAGACATTTGATTTAAGCGCAAAGGCACAGGGTACAGTGACTTACACATCGTCAAAAACTGATGTTGCAACAGTTGACGGTAAAGGTCAGGTTATTGCCAAAAAGGCAGGCAAGACTACTGTTACAGTTACATCTACGGGTGCGTACGGTGATAAAATAACTGCAAAATGTGAGCTTACCGTAAGTGATGAACCGGCTAAAAGCTCGTATATTCCGATTGTTACGAATATGAAGATTGAAGGCAAAGCCGACAGCGATCCTGTTGTTACAAAGGTGTATTGGTATATCAAAAACGATACAGCATCCGGCGCTGCATATTCACTTGGCGATGTACAAATTTCACTTTAAAATTTTAAAATTTTAAATTTCCAAAAGGGTTGTTTTTACAGCCCTTTTTTATTATAATTTATAATCGGCGGCTGAGAATAAAATCCGCCCGTTTTGACGAATATATACGCATTTTCGTTATATAAAATATGTTCATTAACGGATAGCTTGTGTTTGTACGAACGATTGCAATGTTACATTCGGGCGAAATGTGTTTTGAATTTAACAAACTGTCTTCACGAACTGAGAACGGCAACTTGCCGTGGAGGAATTTATGGATAAAAATAACGATTTTGAAAATGCGGTTGAAGTGACATCTGTAACAACCGAACACCCCAAATCAAAAAATAGAATAAAGAAAAGGCATGAATCAAAGCTTCGCAAAACCCTGCGGATAATTAAAAATATAATTTGCTGGGGAGTGCTTGCAATACTTGTGCTGACCGTAATTGTGTTTATGGGTTCAAAGGTGAACGGAAAAACACCTTCGCTTTTCGGATATTCCGTGCTTCGAGTTTCAACGGGCAGTATGCAGCCCGAGCTTATGATCGGCGATGTTATTCTCGGAAAGTGCGTTGACAATCCGACCGCCCTCAAGGTCGGCGATATTATCACCTATCGCGGCAGTGGGCAGACCGAGGGACTTCTCGTGACTCATAAGGTTGTAGTTGCACCGTATAAAACAGCTGACGGCACATATAAGCTACAGACAAAGGGCATTGCAAACGATACTCCCGACCCTGAAATTTCAACCGAAGATGTGCTTTATATTATGGTGTGTAAGCTCGGATTCATTGACACATTGTACAACCTTTTCTTCTCACCGTGGGGACTGCTGATTTTTATTGCGGCGCTGCTGCTGATATTCATTGATGAGCTTGTCGTTATAATCCGCATACTTACTGGACATGACAAATCACCGAAGGACAGCGACATCAACGAAATTATAGACCGTTTGCAGAAGGAAAAATTACAGCAAAAGACTGAATCCGACAACGATACAAAATCGGAAGAATAAATAAAAGCTGAATATATTTAATTTCGGACGAAAGGAAAATTATCTTTTCGTCCGTTTTTTGTTGGCAAAAAAGACAAAGCGGAAAAATGGTGAAAATAGCTTTTATATGGGCTAAAAGCGGCTTTTTAGTTGCATTTTTGGGCGATTTGTGGTATATTTTATACGGTCAAATTTGACCGTAACATACTGATTGTGTTTAGAAATTGATATGTTAAGGGTGGTTTCATGGATTACAAATTAATAGCGCTTGACATTGACGGTACGCTGACAAACTCCCAAAAGGAGATTACTCCCCGTACAAGATATGCTCTTATGGAGGCGCAGAAACAGGGCAAGAAAATTATTCTTGCGTCAGGCAGACATCCCATAGGAATAATGCCGATTGCAAAGGACCTTGCGCTTGACCGCTTTGGCGGTTTTATTATGGCATTTAACGGCGGCAGGATTATCAACTGCGAAACAGGCGAAACTATGGTGAGCAAGCTGTTTCCGCTTGAATATCTTCCCGATATCGTAAATGTTCTTAAGGATTCAAACATTACAATCAACACCTATGATGACAGGAGAATTATCTCTGACAACAAGGTGAACGACTATACCTATGTTGAAAGGGACGTTATCAAGGCTGAAATGGTTGTTGTTGACGATTTTATCTCATCTGTAAGATTTGATATCAACAAAATTCTTCTTGCAGGCGAACCCGATGAGCTTGATAAGTATCAGAAAATTCTTGCAGACCGTTACGACGGCTTGCTTGATGTGTATAAGAGCGCGCCGTATTTTCTTGAAATTATGCCCTTTGGCGTTACTAAAGGCTCAATGCTTCCGCTGCTGCTTGATAAACTCAAAATGAAAAGGGACGAGCTTGTTGCATTCGGCGACAACTATAACGATATGACTATGATCGGCTACGCAGGCTTTGGCGTTGCAATGGGCAATGCTGAGCCTGATATTAAGAAAATCGCCGATTATATCTGCGAGTCAAATGATGAGGACGGAATTGCGAACACACTTGAAAAATATATTTTGAAGTCGTAACCGCAAGGCTTTCTGTTTTAAAAATAACTGAAAATTGAAAAGGGAAGGCTATGGGAGTGTCGTTTTCGTCAGCAATTCCGTGTTGGAATGCGTGAAATGGAAATTGATGCTCCTTTTTGTATATAATAGCCAAATTAGGGGGCTAATCTTTGGCATATCAATTTTGTAATTATTCCGTAAAAGAAAAATGAAATTTACTCTCTAAATTATAATATGATTGTATGTTATGTTGTACGAAATATAACAAAAGGAGGAAAATCTATGGCAAAAATTAAAAAATTGCTAGCATTGATTTTGTCGATTTGCGTAATTTGTACGGTATCTGTTATGTCCGTTAGTGCGGCTAATACAGATGACGACAACGACACTTCGGCATCAAGCACAATCACAGTACATTACTACTGTGAGGAAGGCACGCCCACAATCTATTATTGGAACAGCCTTCCGAAAAACATCAGCACGGAGTACCCCGGCGTTAAGATGACTTCCGAGGGAAACAACTACTACAAGTACACTTTCAACGATGTAACAAAAATCAATATGATGTTTGTTACAAACGGAAAGCAGTCTGCCGAGCTCACAAGGAACACAGGCGAGTGGTGGTATAAAAATAAGAGATGGTCAAGCAAAAATCCTGAGGATATGCAGGATTTTGACCGTGTTGACATGCGTGAAGACACAATTTATTTTGTAATCACAACCCGTTTCTATGACGGAGACACAGGCAACGATGTTCACTGCTGGGACGACTCACAGGCAAACAACCCCGACAGCGATCCCGCATGGCGCGGTGACTTCAAAGGTCTTATCGACAAGCTTGACTACATCAAGGCTCTCGGATTCAGTGCAATCTGGATTACTCCTGTTGTAACAAATGCATCAGGCTACGATTACCACGGCTACCACGCAATGGACTTCTCAACAGTTGATGTTCGTTATGAGAGCGACGGCGCTACATATCAGGATCTTATTGATGCCGCTCATGAAAAGGGCATCAAGATTGTTCAGGATATCGTTGTCAACCATTCAGGTAACTTCGGTGAGGCAACTCTTGCTCCTATGTTTACAAAGGAATACGACTCAATTCAGGATCTTGCTTCTGTAGATTGCATGAAGGTTATTGAGGGAAGCGACTTTGCTAAAACATTCCCGAACTACGATGACCTTGAGCCTAAGTATCAGTATGCCGCAAGACTTAATATCATGAAGGATACTAAGGAGCTTGACTCCGGTAATCACGACACGGAAAACAACTATCACCACTTCAAAGACCTCAGCTGGGAAAGCCCGACTGTACAGACAGGTCAGATTGCCGGTGACTGCGTTGATATCAACACAGAGAATCCTGCAGTTGCAGATTACCTTAACAATGTTTATAACAACTATATCAACATGGGCGTTGACGCTTTCAGACTTGATACTGAAAAGCACGTTTCAAGACTTACACTTAACCAGTATTACTTCCCGTCATGGCTCAAGACAGGCGGTAAAAACTTCTTCATCTTTGGTGAGGTTTGTACTCGTGTAAGTGAATTCTGGAACCACAACATTCCTGCAATTTCAGCTCCGTTCTATACATGGGCTGAATCAGACAGCCAGTACATCAATTCGTTTACAAATGATCAGGCTTCAAATATTGATCTTACACTTAAGCACTATGACAGCAACGCAAGTACAGCAAATCAGCCAACATCTGATAATGTTTATCTTGACGGTCTTAAGTATCACACACCTGATTACAGCAAGGCAAACGGCACAAGCGTAATCGACTTCCCGATGCATTGGAACTTCTCAAATGCAAGCAACGCATTTACCCGTGCTTGTGAAGAAGATCCGTACTACAATGACTCATCATGGAATGTAACATATGTTGATTCTCACGACTACGGTCCTGATATGGACAGCCGTTACGATGGCGGTACACAGTCATGGGCAGAGAACCTTGATGTACTCTTTACTTTCCGTGGTATTCCGTGTCTTTACTACGGTTCTGAGCTTGAGTTCCAGAAGGGTGTTCCTATGGATGTTGGTCCTAACGCACCTCTTGCAACAACAGGTCGTGCATACTTCGGTGACTACCTCGAGGGCGACGTAACAGCTACAGACTTTGGTACATATACTAATGCAAGCGGTGCTGTTGCAAGCACACTTGAAGCACCTCTCGCTGTTCATATTCAGCAGCTCAACCAAATCAGAAGAGCAGTTCCTGCACTTCAGAAGGGTCAGTACACAAGAAGCAAGACTTATGTTGACGGTAATATGGCATTCGTTCGCCGTTACACACAGGGCGCTACAGACAGCCTTGCTTGTGTAACTATCTCAGGCGGTGCTACATTCAAGAACCTTCCTAACGGCAAGTATATTGATGCAGTTACAGGCGATGTTAAGTATGTTACAGACGGCACACTTACAGTATCTTCTGTTGGTAAGGCTAATATGAGAGTTTATGTTTGCTGTGCAGACGGTTTCACCGGCATTGACGGTCAGATCGGTACTAACGGTACATATCTCAAGTAATAAAATAATGTTGTTTTTACGGAGCAGGTTTTCCTGCTCCGTTTTTTTGTCAAAATGAAGGATTGTCATTTTTTATCCGTCAAAATTCGGGACAATTAAGGGCATATATTCGTAATACTGCGTTGCAATGAATAAGAAAACAGAAAATTATGCAAGTTCTACATATAAGAGTGAAAATAGATGTGACACTTCTGCAAGAATTGTACCTTTTCTTTTTTTTTAAAATGTGCTATAATATATAAAATATAGTTTCAATTTATTGTGAATTTTAAAAAGGAGTGTTTTTTATGACAAACAGCGAGTATTCGGATGTTACACCGCAGATTCATGCTCTGGCTCAGAAAATGACGCATAACTCCGTTATTGATACAGATTTATACAGTAAGTACAATGTAAAAAGAGGTTTGCGTGACCTTGACGGTAAGGGTGTTCTCACAGGTCTTACAGATATTTCTACAATCACACAGAATAAGCTTGTTGACGGAAAGCTTGTCCCTTGCGAGGGTGAGCTTCGTTACAGGGGTTATAATGTAAAGGATATCGTTGACGGTATTCTTGAGGATGACCGTTTTGGTTTTGAAGAGGTTACATACCTTCTTCTCTTTGGCGATATGCCCAACGAAGAGCAGCTTAAAGACTTTAAGAAGCTTCTCGTTCAGTACAGAACTCTTCCTCAGCACTTTGTTCGTGATGTTATCCTCAAGGCCACAAGTAACGATATGATGAACTCAATAGCAAGAAGTGTTCTCACACTTTTCTGCTATGATAAGAACGCTAACGATACATCTATAGATAATGTTTTAAGACAGTGCATACAGCTTATCTCTGTATTTCCGCTTTTGTCGGTTTACGGCTATCATGCATATAATCACTATCAGCGTGACAACAGCCTTTATATCCACCGTGCAGAGCCTACAATGTCAACAGCCGAGGTTATTCTGTCGCTTCTTCGTCCCGACAGACACTACACTCCGCTTGAAGCAAAGGTTCTTGATATGGCGCTCATTCTCCATATGGAACACGGCGGCGGTAACAACTCAACATTTACAACTCATGTTGTAACATCTTCAGGCACAGATACATACTCGGCAGTAGCTGCGGCACTTGCATCACTCAAAGGTCCTAGGCATGGCGGTGCAAATGTTAAGGTTTACTATATGTTTGAGGATCTCAAAAAGCATGTTAAGGACTGGGAAGACGAGGACGCTCTTGAAGATTATCTCGAGAAGCTCCTTGACAAGCAGGTTTTTGATAAAAAAGGTCTTATCTACGGTATGGGACACGCAGTTTATACAATTTCCGACCCCCGTCAGCAGATTCTTCACGGTGCTGTTAAAAAGCTTGCGTTTGCCGAAGGTCACAACGACGAATTTGACCTTTATGAGAGAGTTGAAAGACTGGCTCCGAAGGTTATCGGCAGAAAGCGTAAAATCTACAAGGGAGTTGCCGCAAATGTCGATTTCTACAGCGGACTTCTTTACAGTCTTCTTGATATTCCATGTGAGCTTTATACTCCGCTTTTTGCAACAGCCCGTATTACGGGTTGGAGCGCACACAGACTCGAGGAGCTTATCAACTGCGGCAAAATCATCCGTCCTGCATATATGAGCATTTCAGAAAACAAGGAATATGTTGATTTGAAAGACAGGTAATACGGCGAGCCGCCGTTCCCCGTTCGAGAAGTTAGTTTTACAAGTGCGAGAGTTAAATTACCCGAGCATATGGAAAATTGAAAGTTAAAAATTAAAGTCGGGCGACAGTTTGCAAAATGCAAATCATTGTCGCCCGACCGTTTTTTATATATGAAATTAACTGTTTAATCGAAGGGGTAGCCATGCGACCGCCATTTGTTTTGGTTGTAAAACCAAAACAAGCCGTAGGGGCGTTCATCGGACGCCCACAAGTAAAGACACAATATTTATGTTAAACCAAAATATATAAATGTCGCAAAATAATTGTCATACTGTAGCGGCGAACCTCGTTCGCCATTCGAATCAATTTCAAAATTGATTCGATTTAGTACAAACTATTTTTTATTAATATAGCATTTTATATAACAAAAGCTGTGTATGTTCGTTTTGGCTTTACAACCAAAACGATTGGTAGCCTTGCGACCGCCGCCTGTGGCGGATAAAGGGAGCAGAGCGCTGTTTGAAATAACGAGCAAAAGGAAGCACATTTATGTGCAACGCATTGCGACTATATTTCAGACGGGAGAACACGGTTCGCCGCTACATCTACATTGGAATACACGATTTTCATCATATCAAAACATATGTGTTTAAACAAAGCCATTCATCAAGCGGGCGGATAATATCCGCCCCTACGGAATTGTGCGAACGGTTGCAATGTTACGCTCGGGCATAATATGTTTTTTTACATTACAAACTGTCTTCCCGACATTAATTTTCCATTTTCCATTTTCAATTTTACATTTAATTAAAACTATCTTCACGAATTGGGAACGGCGGCTCGCCGTCACGCCGTCACGCCGTGCAACAGCAGGTTGCTTGTGAAAAATCACGCTCTGCATTATAATATACGCAAGAGGTGACGGCTATGGATACAAAAGAAATTTTATTGAAATTAAGAACAAAATCGGGTTTTTCTCAGGATGAGCTGGCTGAAAAACTGTTTGTAACAAGACAGGCGGTTTCTCGTTTGGAAAACGGCGACACGGTTCCGAATACGGAAACATTAAAACTGCTCTCAAAGCTTTATAATGTGTCAATCAATACCCTGCTCGGTTCACCCCGAAAATTGATATGTCAATGTTGCGGTATGCCGTTGGAAGATGAGATTATCAGCAGAGAAAAAGACGGCTTTATGAACGAAGACTACTGCAAGTGGTGCTATGCCGACGGAAATTATATGTACAGCGATATGGACGATTTGATTGATGTCTGCGTCAAAAATATGGCAAACGAGGAACATTCCGAAAAAGAGGTGCGCGAGTATCTGATGAGAACACTCCCGAAGCTCGACTATTGGAAAAGATATAAGGAACTCGGCGGAAACAAGGCTTTTGAGGAATTTAAAAATACTCTGATTGATGAGATAAATGCCTTGAATGTTGTGGGTATGCCAAAACTTACAAAGCTGAATGCGCTTGTCGGAAGTTATGTCAATCTTGGATACAGACTTCCGAATGGCAACAAGGTTAAGTTTTTGGATGACAACGCAACATATCTCGGAAATCAGCTTGAATGTGAGTTCGGCGGTGACAGATATTTCGGAATTGTCGCAAATACGGATTTCATCCTGATTTCAACTTATGAAGAAAATGTAAAAAATCCCGAACTTGTTTTGTACAAGAAAAGATAATAAAATAACAGACAAAGAGGTGTCGGCAATTTGCGACACCTCTTTTTGCGGTTTAAATTATTGAAAAGTCAGAACAAGGTAATCCCGAACATATGCAGTACCCACAAAACAGCTCCGAAAACAGCCGATGCGGTAACACCGTAAACTATGACAGGTCCTGCAATGATGAAAAGCTTTGCACCGAGTCCTGCGATATATCCCTCGGATTTAAACTCAATCGCAGGCGAAGAAACCGCATTTGCGAAGCCTGTAATCGGAACAAGCGTACCTGCGCCGCCGTGTTTTGCAATTTTGTCGTACACACCGATTGCCGTCAGCAAAATTCCTATGAAAATCAGCGTTACCGAAGTCAGCGTTTTTGCATCATCTTTGCTGATGTCAAGCAATGAATAGCTGTCGGTCAAAATCTGTCCGATAAGACAGATGAAACCGCCGATGAAAAATGCCTTAGTCCCGTTCACAAAACATTTACTTTTCGGTGAATTATTTTTCACAATTGTGCTATATTCTTTTTTTGAAATCATAAAATGCCTCCTTTGTACCAAAAATAAAGTTTGTATTTATTTTTACCGCATAAATTTCAATTATGTTTGAATTATCACTTTATTTTTTTTGACTGTTGTAGTATAATTATTAGTATGTACAGCTATGTAAAACGAAATGAGGGCAAAGTAATGGAGCATTATCTTGATAACAGCGCAACTACTAAGGTGTCGCAAAAGGCGGCAGAAAAAGCGTTTGAGATAATGACCGAAAATTACGGCAATCCCTCGTCACTTCATTTGCGTGGAATGTATGCCGAGCAGGAGCTTGTAAAGGCTCGAAAAGAGGTTGCCGGAAGGCTCGGTGCAACTGCCGATGAAATCTATTTCACAAGCGGCGGTACAGAGGCAAACAATCTTGCAGTTTTCGGCGTTGCCGAGGCTAAAAAACGCAGAGGCAGGCGGATTGTTGTGTCTGCCGTTGAACACAGCAGTATTATGGAATCTGCGAAAAAGCTTGAGGATAACGGCTTTGATGTTGTCCGTATTATGCCCCGTGAGGACGGCACAATTCACAAGGAAGATGTGCTTGAAAATGTTGACGAAAACACAATTCTTGTGTCTGTAATGTGCGTCAACAACGAAACGGGCGCAATTATGAATATTTCGGATATTTTTTCCGCCGTTAAGGCGAAGAACAGTGATGTAATCTGCCACACGGACGCCGTTCAGGCTTTCGGTAAAATCTCGCTTTCCGCATCAAAACTTCATGCGGATTTAATCAGCGTGAGCGGTCACAAAATCCATGCCACGAAGGGTGTGGGCGCAATCTTTGTGAAAAAGGGTGTAAGGCTTGTTCCGATGCACTACGGCGGTGAACAGGAGAAAAAGCTCCGTCCCGGCACAGAGGCTATTCCGCTGATTGCCGCAATGGGAGTTGCGTGCAGTGAATTTAACATAGATAAAAATTACGGTTATGTTTCAAAGCTTAACAGCTACGCAAAGGAAAAGCTGCTTAAAATTGACGGAGTGGTTCTCAACTCTCCCGAAAATGCACTTCCGTATGTGCTGAATATCTCGGCAGGAAAAGTCAGGAGCGAAACGATGCTGCATTTTCTCGAAAATCTCGAAGTTTATGTATCATCGGGAAGTGCCTGCGCAAAGGGCAAACCGAGTTATGTGCTTGAGTCAATGAATATCGGTCGTGACCGTGCCGACAGCGCACTGAGAATCAGCTTTTCAAAGCTGAATACGGAGGAAGATATCGACGCACTTTGTGAAGGTATTGAAAAGGGACTGAAAACCCTTGCCCACAAATAGGAATAGTATGAATACATATTTAAAATAAAGGAATACATTTTATGAAGGAAATTTTACTTTTGAAAGACGGCGAAATCGTTCTTAAGGGACTTAACCGCCGTTCGTTTGAGGATGTTCTCAAAAAGAACCTTAAACACGCGTTGAGGAGTGCCGGTCGTTTTGAGATTACATCGGCACAGTCCACAATTTATGTAAAACCGCTTGATGATGATGCAGACCTTGAAAAGGCTTGCGAAATCGTTTCGAGAGTGTTCGGAATCATCGCTTTTTCAAGAGCCGCCGTTTGTGAAAAAACAATCGAATCCGTTCTTGAAACCGCCCCGAAATATCTTGAAAATCAGCTTAACAATATTAAAACCTTCAAGGTTGAGGCAAAGAGAAGCGACAAGAAGTTTCCGCTTAAATCTCCCGAAATTTGCAGAGAGGTCGGCGGTGAAATCCTTTCAAAGTTTCCGCATCTCAAGGTTGATGTTCACAACCCCGACCTTGTTGTAAATGTTGAAATCCGTGACTTCGGCGCTTATGTTCACGGCGAACCGATAAGAGGAGCAGGCGGCATTCCTGTCGGCACAGGCGGCAGAGCCGCAATCCTCATCAGCGGAGGTCTTGACTCCCCCGTTGCCGCTTATATGATGGCAAAAAGAGGTATCAGGCTTACTGCAATTCACTTTGCAAGTCCGCCCTACACAAGCCCCAGAGCAGAAGACAAGGTTGTCAGACTTCTCCGCAGAGTCAGCAGATATGCAGGTGATATGGTTATGTACACCGTGCCGTTCACAAAGCTGCAGGAGAAAATCAAGGACGAATGTCCCGAAGAGCTTTTCACAATCATTATGCGCCGCCTGATGATGCAGATTTCCGAAAGAATTGCCGAAAAGTACGAATGTCAGGCACTTATCACAGGTGAAAGCCTCGGTCAGGTTGCAAGCCAGACAATCGGTGCGCTTTCTTGTACAGATGAGGCGACCGATATGCTCGTGTTCAGACCGCTTATTGGTATGGATAAGCAGGAAATCATCGACATTGCCTACAAGATTGACACCTACGATACATCAATTGAACCGTATGAGGACTGCTGTACCGTGTTCACACCAAAGCATCCCCGTACAAGACCTGTTCTCAAATATGTAAAAGAGGCTCAGGAAAAGCCGAACTTCGGACCTCTTGTTGAGGAGGCTCTTCAGAACCTAAAAGTTACAAGAATTTCGGCTGATGATGAATAAAACTGATTGAAAGGGGAATTGACATGGATGTTGAGATTTTTTCCTTAACGGGCAAAAATTCCGCTGACCTTTCTCAAACAAGCGGTGAAATTGCAACAAAGCTTGAACAAAACGGCTTTTCCGTAACCAAAGTAAAAAGCGTTTCACCTTCATATTCTAAAATTATTTCTGCACTTAACGAGCTTGCGAAAAGCGAAAAAGCGCCTGATCAGGTTGTGATTGCAGAGGCTCTTACAACAAAGGACAGCACATCGTTCCGCAAAAAGTTTGCCGAGGTTGTTGCGGCATCCGAGAAGTATGAGAATACTCCCGTGCCGAAGGATTATTGGCGAAAGAGAAATCTTGATTTTCTCAATGCCAAAAAGCGTAAGGCAGACAAGGAAGAGATGGAACAGCTCGAGGACAAGTACAGAATGTTCCGCAAAAAGTCAAGAGTTTTCAGCCTTAAGGATATGGGCAGCGGTTATCGCGGCTACTGCTTTATGTACCGTGGTATTCAGGTTGCAGTTCTTCCGAAATCATCGCTTGCAGGCGAAAATCCCGAGGATATGGTGTGCCTTGCTTGTATCCGCACGAGGTCTAATTTTGAAAATTCGCAGGAGGATTATCCGAACGGCTTCAGCAATCAGGAATTTGTACCTGCAAAAACAGGCTTTGTCAACAACTATATTCCTTTGCGCGGTGACGGAGCAAAGGAGGTTACACGAAAATGTGTTGTAATGGTTTCGTTCCTTGTGTTCCTTACGGCGCTTTCGCTGTTGTTCTACAATATGATTTACCTCAGCCTGAGAAATGCCGAGCTTAACGGAGAAATTCAGCGAATTGCTCACAGTGTCGATGACTCCGACACAACCCCTGCAAAGAAAAAGGACGATACAATCAACTGGGATAAGCTTTTGAAAATCAACGATGAAATTGTCGGTTGGATTCAGATGAAGGACACCCACATTGACTATCCTGTTTTGTGGCATAAGGCAGACAGCACACCGCAGCAGTATTACCTCAACCACAACTACAAAAACGAATGGGACGGCTTCGGCAGTGTGTTTGTTGACTACCGTTCAACAAAGGGTACAGACGGCAAGAACCTTGTGCTTCACTCTCACCACATTCAGGACGGTTCAATGTTCGGTGATCTTATGAAGTTCGGCGGAACAACGGGGGATCTCGATTTCTACAAAGAAGTTCCGACCTTCCGCTTTGACACCCCAAAGGGCAAGGGTACTTATAAGATTATCTCTGTGTTCAAGACAAACACTCTTACCGCACACGGCGAGTTCTTCAACTATATGATAAGCGACTTTGAAAATGACAAGGATTTTATGAACTATGTCTACAATGTTCGTATTCGTTCGCTGTTTAACTGTCCTGTTGATATAAATGAGGATGATGAGCTTGTTACGCTTTCAACCTGTTCGTATGAGTTCACAAATTTCAGAACAGTAATTGTTGCAAGAAAGGTGAGAGCAGGTGAATCAACAAAGGTTGATGTAACAAAGGCATCTCTCAACAAGAATGCTGTATGGCCACAGGTTTATTATTCATCCTACGGCGGTACAAGACCGACTGTTACAGACTTTGACACAGCCTACAAAAAGGGTCAGATTACTTGGTATGACGGAGACTACGGCTTTAAAAATCAGAAAGTAACTCCGAAAACAACGGAGGCAACAACCGCAACCAACACAAAGGGTCAGACTGTAACAAAGAAGCCGCAGCCTACAACTCAGGCAAAGGTTTATTGCAATGTAACCTTCATTAACTATGACGGTTCTGTATTGTCAAAGCAAAAGGTTGAGTACGGAAAGTCGGCGGTTGTGCCTAAGACCATACCGAAAAAACCGAGTGATGAGTATTACGATTATACTTTTGAGGGTTGGGATAATACCTATGACTATACAAAGGTAACGGCTAATTTGAGCATTGCACCGAAATTCAAGGCAACGCTGAAACCCGAATACGCAAACGCACAGTAGGAGGACGGAAAATGAATTGCAGGCTTGTTTTTTTCGCTGCTCGCAAAACCTCGTTTTGCGAAAGAGCTTTGCAAAAGTCCTTTTCGGAGCTTGATCTTGAGCTTGTCAAAACCTGTTTTGCAACCGATTCCGAACAACTCGGGGTCGAGCTTACAGACGCTTTTAAAAAGCTGAATGTCGTGTTTGTTGTCGGCGGACTCGGATTTGACGATGAAAAGGGGATAAAGAGCATAATCTCGCGTGCATTGTGCGAAACCCCTGTTAATGACTGCAAAAAGCTGAAAAATGAATACGGTGACGACGGTTATGTCATCAGAGCCGCAAACCAGCTGCTTGTTCTTCTGCCCGACGAACCCGCTCAGATTGAAGAGATTATGCACGGTCCGCTTAAGAAGTATATTATGGCAAACTCGGTAATGCAGCAGTATTAAAGCTGACAGTGAAAAGTGAACAGTTAAAAAGCTAAGTAAAACGATATAATCCCCTTAAAGCAGACGCTTGAAAAGATAAAATTTCAAGGACGCTTTAAGGGGATGTTTTTGTGTCAAAAAAGTTGTAAAATCTAAACTTGCGGCAGAAAAAGCTCAGGTTCAAATCGGGAAAAGGAGAAATTCATAAAGAAGAAAAGCCGTACAAGAGAAACGGGCAAAAGACGGTGCGTATGATTTCAAACCGGAGAAAACGCCATTTGCAGCATTTATAAAATCAATTAAAAAAACTCCGCCGTTTTTTGCAGTCATATATTGAATCTCCTTAACTTATGTTTATTACTCCTATTTCAACCTGATTATTGATTCTGGGGATGAATACGGTGTCGCTAAGACCTGCGCAGACAATCATTTTTGTGCCGTCAAGGTCAAATTCGCCTTTGTCATATTTCGGAAAAAGTCCCTGATTCGGAGCGATTACTCCGCCGATGAACGGCAATTGAATCTGTCCGCCGTGGGTGTGACCGCAGACAATCAAATCTATGTCGGTTTTCTTTGCATCCTCGGCAATGTATTCGGGCTGGTGGTGCAGAAGAATTGTGAAATTATCCTTTGCCTTTTCGGCAAATTCTTCCCAAAGTGTTCTTGAAGGAACATCGTCCTCGGGAGTGTAGAACTCATAATAAGGGTAGTCGCTCATTCCGCCGATAAGCACACTCTTGCCGTTTTTGGTGAATTTTATATATTCATCGTCAAGCAATACAGCGCCTGTTGAGTCAATCTCACTTTTAAAGTCTGTGCCAAATTCGGCGGCATTGTCACGCTCATGGTTGCCAAGACAGCAGTATGTGGGCGCAATATCCGCAAGTTTTTTCAGCACATCCTTCATCTTCGTTGTGTCGGGATCGCCACGGTTGACCATATCTCCGCAAACCGCGATAAAATCGGGATTCTGTTCCTTTACAAGCTCTGCAAGGTCTGCGTTCTTTTCTCCGTATTCCTTGTTGTGCAGATCTGTGATGACAACAAATTTCAGCTTTGCGTCGTTCTTTGTATTGTTTACGCTGTAATTTGTGATTGCAATTGTGTTGTCACAGTAAACGCCCCATATTACGAGAGCCACAAACAGCACAAGTATTATTGCTCCGATAATTATAAAAAACTTTTTCATTTAATTCACCGTTCATATTTAGTATGGTATTATTTTAGGCTCGTTTTGTGCGGTTGTCAACAAATGTGTGTCGAACAAGTCTGATTATTACTGTTCCTTGTGCTTTGATTGTCGGATTTCAAGTTGATTTAGGAATTGCTTTGTTTGACATTCCTTTTGCACTGTTGTATAATGAATCATAATTGTATTTATATGTTACTCGGGAAATTTACACAAAGTTAAACAGAAGAGGTATGGGTTATGAAGAAGATTAATTTGCGTAAGATGTTTCTGGCTCTCGCAGATGTGTTTATTATCGTTGTCAGCGGTATTCTTGCAAATTACATTCTCTCACTTGTTGGTTACATAGGCACTGCTGCAAGCAAAGGCTTGTTGAGCTATATTGTTATTGATCTTGTAATGTGTCTGTTTACGCTTTATATAAGCGGAACATATTCAAAATTGTGGCGATACTTTAACGCAAAGGACTATATGGTGTGCGGAATTGCCGTCTTTTCGGGGTTTACGCTCGGCTTTGTAATCTCGTTGTTTTTACAGATTCCGCAGAGAAAGATTTTTTGTATAGTATATTTCGCAATAGCCCTTGTCGGAATTCTTGCATTCCGTTTTGTTTTCAGAAGGGCTTTTCTTGACCTTACCGAGGCAGGAAGGGCAGAGGGCGGAGAGCGCACACTTATCGTAGGTGCAGGCAATGCCGGCAGAATGATTATCCGTGAAATTCACAATGCTAATGAGCAGAATGATGTTAATAACCCGTCAAAAAATATTATTCCGATATGCTTTGTCGATGATGATTTGAAAAAGCTGAATCAGAAAATCGAAGGGATCCCCGTTGTGGGAACCTGTCCCGAAATTGTTAAAATATGTGATGAATACCGCATAGACAATATTATAGTTGCAATTCCGTCATGTGAGGAAGAAGAGAAGAGGAAGATTCTTGACTACTGTTCCGCAACAGAGTGCAAAATCAAGATTATCCCTTATCTCGGTGAGCTTTTGTTTGATGACGGGCATACACAGCTTATTTCACAGGCAAAGGAAATCAAGATTGAGGATCTTCTCGGCAGAAAACCGATTGAGTTTGACCGCAAGGAGATTCATGACCTTATCAACGGAAAGGTTTGTCTTGTTACAGGCGGCGGCGGTTCAATCGGCAGTGAGCTTGTAAGACAGATTGCAAAGAATGATCCGAAACAAATCATCATTGTTGATATCTACGAAAACAACGCATATGATATTCAGCAGGAGCTTGTGCTTGAATACGGCACAAAGCTTAACCTTGTAACGCTTATTTCATCGGTTCGTGATTACGACAAAATGGAGCTTATCTTCAAGACATATCGCCCCGAACTCGTATTCCACGCTGCCGCTCACAAGCATGTTCCGCTTATGGAAACCGTTCCCGAGGAGGCTGTAAAGAACAACATCTTCGGCACATTCAATGTTGCAACCCTTGCAGAAAAGTACAAGGCAAAGAAGTTTGTTATGATTTCAACCGACAAGGCTGTTAATCCGACAAATGTTATGGGCGCAACAAAGCGTGCGTGCGAGATGATTATTCAGTACAAGGCGCAGCACAGCACCGATACCGAATTTGTAACAACAAGATTCGGTAATGTTCTCGGCTCAAACGGCTCGGTTATTCCGCTGTTTCGCCGTCAGATTGAAAACGGTGCGCCCGTTACCGTAACACATCCCGATATTATCAGATATTTTATGACTATTCCCGAGGCTGTTTCGCTTGTTCTTGAGGCAGGTGCAATGGCAAAGGGCGGTGAGATTTTTGTTCTTGATATGGGTGCTCCCGTCAAGATTACAACCCTTGCCGAGAACCTTATCAGAATGTACGGTAAGGTTCCGTACAAAGATGTTCCGATTATCTTCACGGGACTTCGTCCGGGTGAAAAGCTTTTTGAGGAGCTTCTTATGGACGAAGAAGGTCTTAAGTCAACACAGAACAAGAAAATTTTCATAGGAAATCAAATTAAAATAGACGAAACAGATATGCTGTCAAAGCTTGAGGTTCTCAAAAAGACCGCAGAAAACAATGACAGTGAAAAGACAGTTGAACTTTTGGCAGAACTTGTACCTACTTTTTGCCACAAGGTCAATGATTAACCGAAAAGGAGAAATTTTATGTGCGGTATTGTAGGTTATGTAGGACCTAAGGATTGCAGTGAGGTGCTTGTTAATGCTCTCACAAAGCTTGAATACAGAGGCTATGACTCGGCAGGTATTGCGGTTTTTGATAACGGAGAAATCAAGACCGTAAAGACCAAGGGTAAGCTTCAGGACTTAAAGGATAAGCTTGCAGAGGTCGGCACTCCGAAAGGTCATGTCGGCATAGGTCACACCCGTTGGGCAACCCACGGCGAGCCTTCGGATGTAAACTCACATCCACACAGCGGTGCAAGGGTTACAATCGTTCACAACGGTATTATTGAAAACTATATGGAGCTTAAAGACTTTCTCATCTCAAAGGGAAGAACTTTTTTAAGCGACACAGATACAGAGGTTGTTGCTCAGCTCCTCGACTATAAATACAACGGAAATCCTCTTGAAACAATTGACAGTGTAATGGCTGAGCTTAAGGGTTCGTTTGCACTCGGAATTATGTTCAAGGATTTCCCCAACAGAATTTTTGCGGTTCGCCGTGAAAGTCCTCTTATCGTAGGCGTTGCAGAAGGCGAGTGCTTTATTGCGTCCGATGTTCCTGCAATTCTTCAGTACACAAGGGATTATTATCTTCTTGACCATGATGAAATCGTAACACTTTCACCTGACGGTGTTTCGTTCGTTGACGAACACCTTGATCCGATTGAAAAGGAACTTCAGACAGCCGACTGGGATATGGAGGCTGCCGAAAAGGGCGGTTATCCGCACTTTATGATTAAGGAAATCAACGAACAGCCCGAGGCCATCAGGACAACGATTATGCCGAGAATCAAAGAGGGACTTCCGTTTCTTGAGGAGTGCGGCATCACAACGGAAACAATCAAGGATTTCAAAAATATCACAATTGTTGCCTGCGGTACTGCCATGCACGCAGGTATGGTCGGCAAGTATGTTATTGAGGATCTCGCAAGAGTTTCCGTAAATGTTGACATTGCGTCCGAGTTCCGTTACAGAAATCCGATTG
>ULTC01062740.1_pt1 | contig 37315 bp, 8 predicted proteins | sample 1957091 | NCBI WGS metagenome assembly ULTC01 (sample SAMEA4835720, study PRJEB28245) | human gut metagenome | biome: gut microbiome; material: fecal sample | place: Denmark | collected 2008 | reverse complement strand
TTAAATAAAAAAATAATAAAAAATTATTTTTTAAAAAATAGGCTAAATATGCCTATTTTACTGATGAAAAAATGCATTAAAAATTAATTAAATTATTTCTTTCTGGATTTAAAATTGCATTTTTTATTTGTTTTTTTGCATTAGGAAATTCTTTATCCAATTTTTTTAATAAATTTTTAATTTCTTCGCGTTTTGTTTTATGATTTGCAGGGCAAGGATTTTTTAAAATTGGGAAATTTTTTGTTGCATTAATTATGTCTTCTTCACTTACATACACCAGTGGTCTAATGGCGGTGATGTCCACATTAGTTAGATATGTTACAGGGGAAAAAGTGCTGAGCCTTCCTTCATAAAAAAGTGACAAGAAAAATGTTTCCATAAGGTCATCGCAATGATGGGCTAAAGCGACCTTGTTGCAACCCAAACTCTTTGCTTTTGAATTCAACGTGCCACGCCTCATTTTGGCGCATAAACTGCAAGGATTTTTCTCTTTTCGCTCATCAAAAACAACTTCAAAAATGTCCGTTTTTTCTATATATAAAGGCACTTGTAGGTCGTCGCAAAATTTTTGCAGGCCGCTGAAATCTAACTTGCCGCCGCTTTGGTCAATAGTGATGGCAATTAACTCAAAATTTTCCCCATCAAACTTTTGAAATGCGCTTAGAGCAGATAGGAGAATTAAACTATCTTTGCCGCCTGAAAGCCCAACAGCGACCTTGTCACCATTGTTAATCATATTGAATTTTTTAATTGCTTTTGTCATACTTGAAACAATTTTTCTCATTTTATTTTCCATATAGATAAAAATACTAAAAAAATCGAAAAAATGCAAGTTTTTATTTATAAAAAATATTTAATTTTTAATATTTTTAAAACAAATAAAAAATGTTAAAAAATGAAAAATTTTGGAGTTTTTTATATAATTTATTTTGAGATTTTCCTAATATGTTATATATTATAATAAATAATTTCATAGATAATTAATATTTTTTGATTATTTAGAGATATTATTAAGGAGGAAACTATGAAAAAATTTGCCAAAATATGTACCTTTTTAATTTTAATTTTATGCGGAGTTGTTTTTGCTGCTTGCGGAAACACATCATCAACCCCAATATTATCTTCAAGCGAAAATAATGTTGAGTTAATAATAGGTACAGACGAAAGTAAATCTTTTGATGTTACTTTGTCTAATTATGGCAATGGCAGTGATAGTGTAAGAGTGGAGTCTTATGAGAATAATAAGATTATTGAATTATCAACTCAAAAAATAGGAGATGGAAAAACAAGGGTTACTTTAAAACCTCTTTATCCTGGAAATGCAACTATCAAAGTTTCTTCTATAACCCATAACGCAAAACCTATTGAAATATCAGTTAAGGTCATTTTGCCAGTTGGCGATATTGAATTTAATAAAGATTTAGAAAACTCAATCTATGTGATCAAAGGCGAAAGTGTAGATTTTGAAAATTTAGATTTAATTAATTATCTTCCTATTTCAACGGGAGATCCAAATTTAGACGGAGTCAAAACAAATCAAATTGGCGTTACATACACTCTTGAAAATGTTTTGACAACAGATGGTGTTCAACTTGAAAACGGCAAACTTGTTGTTTCAAGTGATTGTGCGTTAAGCGAAGTTGAAGTTAGGGCAACATCAATTTACAATGCTGAAATTTCAAAAACATTTAAAGTTAAAATTTTAAATCCAATTTCCAGCACAGTTTATATTGATGGAAATAAAGTTTTTGAAAATGGAAATTTAGTTGATGGCAGCGGAAATAGTTATGCTTTTGAACTCTATCCTAGAGAAAGCGATATAACAGTAAGTCAAAAAGATGTGCTTTTGTTTGTCAAAGCAGGTTCAGAAGCGGAAGTTATAAAAGTTGAAAAAATCTTTGATGAGAGCAAATATTCAGTTGAATTAAAATCTTTAACCTATGAAGATGGCGTGTTTAAATACACCTACACAATTTCAGCGCTTAATGCTGGATATTTGGAAAATATCTCATTTAAAATTTCATACAAAGATTACACTTATGGCGAAAATGAAAAGGATTATTATGTTGAAAGCGGAAATTTAAGCGTTGCAACATACAATTTGCCAAATTCAGTTTTAGTTAATGGAAATTCAAGCACAGAAAGTGGGCTTGATATTCTTGTTTTTGAAAACATAGCAACAATTTCAAAAGGAACCTTGCTTGAATTTACACTTTCTCCATCAAATTTGGCTCCAGAATATGAAACGATTAGATTGTGGGCAGCAAGTTATGCTAATTGCCCAATAAGTTTTTATAAACTCAATTCAACAAGAACAAGTTACGAACTTGTCTATGGCTATCCAAGAGATGCAAAAGATGGAAGTCAATTTGTTTGCACAGGAATTGACCAAAACGGCAACGCATATTTTGATATGCCTATTGGAACAAAATTATATGTTGTAAAAAATCAAATGTTTGACAAGGTTGATAACACAAACGCAACACTTTTTGCGTCATCCTTGAATTTTTATAATCTTGGCCTTGAAAGAAGCAAAATTCAACTTAATGTTAAAGTTAACCCAGGGGCAAGTTCAGTTGATAGAGCTGAATATGATGGAACAAACTTCACAATCATCAATTCTAATATAATTGTTACAGAATTTATCGATAGCGTTGAATTATATCTCGCTATTGCTCCACAAAACTTTGATATCGGCACTTCTTCTATTGTAAAACTTAAAAATTCCAACATTGCTGATGTTTCCGAGTTAAAAGTTATAAGCAAAGATGACAACTATGTTTATGTTAAATTCACCTTAACTCCAAAGAAGTTGGGTGCTACAAAATTGACTGTTTATCTCTGCGATGGCTTTGAAAAGGAATTTGAATTAAAAGTTATCTCAACTCTTGATAATATTGACATTACTGTAAGCGATGAAACAGAAAGCATTGTTGATTATAAGGAAACTTTGACTGGAAAAATCAACGAAATTGACGAAAATAGCGTTACAGTTCAAAAATTGGCATTTAAGAGCGGCACAAGCATTCAACTTGCAAAAACTGCTTATCCAATTTCAGCGGAATATATCGTTGAATATTCTTTCTATGATTTAGCAACTACAAAAACGATTTCAGAATTATCCATCAAAGAAATTTTTGAAGATGCAAGTTTTAACACTACTTCAAACATTTTAAATGCCGATACTTTATCAAACTATTCAATTATTCAAGCAAAAACATCACAAAGTGAAGGAAAAACGCTTATCAAAGTTGATGTTAAAGGAAGATTGGCAACTGGCGAGGGCTATGAAGAAGAGGCTTCACATACTTTCTATTTTTTAATTGAAATCTATAAAGGCGTTGAAAATTTTGATATTTCTTCAAATGTTCACGAAATTTATTCCTATGACACTTTAGGCGATAGAAACGCTGATAAATCTTTTGCAGAATTTACTGTTACATTGCTTTCAAAGTTTGGAACTCCAACATATTTAAATTCTCTCGAACTTTATTATGGTGTTGGCGCGGAATCTCCTATTGAATTTAATGAAGCAGGAAGAGCGGTTGTTAAATATAACGATAAAGATGTTTTAGTTTTGACAAGGTCTTTAAGCGGCAATGTTTGGACATATCGCGTTCAAGCATTGACAGCAGACATACAAAATTACGTTTTTGTGCTTAAACTTGTTGAAGTTGATGAAAGCAAAATTTTTGGCGGCGTAGTTCGTGTTATTGTAAAAGAAGCTGTTGAAATAACAGATATTGAAATTGTAAATGTCGATTTAGAAAATGGCATATATGTGGAAAATAATACATTAAATGAAGAGGAAGAAGGCCCAACTTTTGAAATAAAATATAATATTTACACAAAAGATGGCTCAGAACCTTTAAATTCTGGCTTGGAATTTGAATTGTCAAGCAATTTGTCAATGCTTGGTGTAAAAATCGACGCACAAGGGAAAATAACAGTTCCAGCAGGCGTTGGCGGAAACGGCAGAATTTTAATCTATCCATCAAGCAACTATTTTGCGTCTTCAAATGGAATGAAAGATGGCGAAAAACCTTTCATTGAAATACCTATCTCAATCGCAAATGGCGAAAGCGAAGAAACTGCAATTAGAATTGACAGTCAAGAAAAAATCAAATATTTAAAACAAAATCCAACAAAACACTATCTTTTAGTTGGAGATTTTAGCATTTCTGAAACTATTAGCGAATTTTCAGGCGGACTTTATGGCTTACAAAATGGAAAAACTTCAACACTTACATTAACAAGCACAATGTTTGAAAAATTAACAGGAATTGTTAAAAATATCAACATAATTGGCGAAATTAACGCTCAAAATGCAAATTTAGGCGCAATTTGCTATGAAAATTATGGAAAAATTGAAAATGTTAACGCAAGCGGCTTAAAAATTTCAAACACAGAAGCTGGCTCATATACTGGTGCGTTGGTTGGTGTAAACTATGGCGAAATTTTAGGCGGCGAAATTGTTGCAATAATTAAGGGCGTTAATGTTGGCGGCGTTGCAGGGCTTAATGGCACAAAAACTGAAAATGCAGGCACTGAAAATGAGATAACTTTCACAGGCAAAATAGAAAATGTAACTTTTGCAGGCAACATCACTGCAAGCGGAAATGCTGGCGGAATTGTTGCGGAAAATAACGGCGAAATTTCAAAATGTAAAGTTGAAAAATGGAGCAATAATCAGAGTGCATTCATAGCAGCAACATCTGATGCAAATGGCTTTATCGGCGCAATCGCAGGTGTTTCAAGCGGAAAAATCAGCCAAACTTATGCTTATTCTTACAATGACACAATGTATGATATAACTGCAACAGCAAATGTTGTTATCGGTGGCCTTGTTGGTCAAGTTTCTGGTGGCACAATTACAGAATGTATGACCAATTTCTCGCTTGAAGGCACTCAAATTGGTGCGCTTGTTGGGGAAATTACTAGCGGAAGCGTTAATAATTCATACACTTTAAGCAAAGTTTCAAGCAGCAGTGCAAGTGCTTTGGCAACTGATGGAGCAGATAAAATTTCCGACTCCTATTCTCGCGCATACTATTTAGATGGTGAAACAACTACATATTTATCACAAGCAGGTGGAACAAATGTGTATTGTGCTGGAGATTATACAAGTTTAGATAGCTTTAATTTGGCTTTACAAAACAACTTATCTAACACCAGTCTTTGGGAAACTGATTTATCAACAAATAACAGAATCAATCAAGGGGCGGCATATTTAGTTAATGCAAACCCACCAAAAGCAGTTTCATCAATAGAAATCAATATTAATGAAGCGGGTAACACAAAATATTTATATACTCAAGAAGCGGGCAAAACAAATATCGTTTTATACTATTATCAATTACTTGAAGAATTGACTGACGGCGTTGCAAAAGCCGAATTAGCAAGATTAAATTCAATTTCTTTGGAAAATTTGTTTGGAGAAAACAATAATTTGTTATTCAATGTGATTTCTTCGACATCAATATCTTTTGTTGGTAACAACATTAAGATTTTAGGTGTTGGCAAAACCGAAGTTAAAGTTACATCAAAATATGCAACGACAACTTGCCAAGAAGAAACAATAACATTCTATGTAATTTATCCAATTCAAGATTTCAACTTGTATCGTGGCTCTTCAGCATTAAATCCTTCAACAATAGTTAAAGATGGCGATGTTGACCAAGTTGGAATGTCTAAAACTGAAACTTATTCTTCAAAAGTTAAGTCAACAGTGCTTTTGAATGGTCAAAATTATTCAATTTTCACAAATTTATTTGCTATTGGCTTTGAAATAAGAGCAATTAATAATGCATCAAGTGTTTTAGGCGGAATTTCTTCAATTTATGATAAGAGTCATAATGAAGGAACTTTTGATGATAATTTCACTTTTGTATCTGAAGGAACATACACAATTACGCCAAAAAATTATACTTTTGCTACAACTGAACAAGAAAAATTCTCTATTAATTCAATATTAGTTTTACAAAATAACGGAATTGGCACATATTTAGGAAATATCTCCGAATTTGCTGATTTTGATGTAATAAATAAGTTAATTTCACAAAATTTCAAGAAAAATTATGAAATAAAAGTTGTTAGAGGCGCTAGTCGAATCCAAACAACTTTAACAGATAGCGAACTTTCACCATCAAATGTATTAAATTTTGATGTTGTCGCTATTTCAGATAAAAAACAAGAAAGCCTTATTATTGACATTTATGAAGGCGATGAAATAGTCGGCTCTTCAAAAGCAGCAGTAGAAAACGCAATTTTTGATGTAAATGTAAGCCGCGTTAATTCAGTTGAAAATAACCATTATTTCAATGTATTTATCTCTGTTAAATCAGATGTTAGAAAGACAATTTCAACGACAAGACAATTTGCAATAAAAATTTATGACGAAGATAAGAAAGTTGTTTCCGTTTTAAATTTGACATTAATTCCACAAGAAGTTGTAAGCATTTCAAATTCTCATTATGCAGCAAATAACGAAGTTGAAAGCGGATTTTCAATTAACACAACCCCAACATCAGTTTTAAGACCTGGCAAAAACGGACTTCTTGCAATAAACTTATATCCAGAATATGCTGCTTACAGCAAAATCGAAATTGAAAGTGCAATAATCAATGACAATTATTATGTTTTGTTTGAACAAATGGTCGCAAAAGAACAAAACAACTATCAAAATGCTAGCGGAATTATTGGATATTCTTCAGAGCGCGACACAAACAAACTTACAATCTATTATTCAGACCAACTTGCAAATGACGGTGGAATGGTCTATGTAAGAACAAAGATTATTGAAAGCGTTCCAGATGGAGTGTATTTCCCAATTACAATCAAAGTTTATCCAGCAGACGAAACAAAAGAGATTAAAACATCAACTTTTGTTCTTGCTTCTGAAACAATCAACAAAGCACAAATTACAGTTGACGGCAAGAAAGATGCTGTTGTTTCTCGTGGAAATTCAACAGAATTTGAAATTTCAGTTAATGAAGACCAAGAATTAACAGATATTAGAGTTTTAAATCACGATAAAAATAGTGATGATAATTGCGATTATATCAATTTGATTTACAACCGCACAGAATATGAAATTTCAAACGGCAAGAAAATTTATAAAGGCATAATAAATGTTGGCTTAAATGCTGAACTCAATGGTGATGGCGTTGTAAAAATTCAAACCATAATGAGGAAAACAATCAATGGAAAACTTGAAGAAGAATATGATTCAATAACTTTAAGCATTGTTGATTTCACAATAGATGGAATGTATATAGAGGGCAATCAAGAAGATGACAATGTTTTTGTTGCACCAATCCAATTAAGGCAAGATATAACTTTTGGCTTTAAGTTATCAAAAACTCCAACATATAACAGTTCTAACTTATTAGAGAAAGCAGCAGTTGAGAGAATTGAAAGCAACAAGGCAATGTTTCTTAAAAATATTGCTTTAGATGTTGAATATAGTCAATACTTATACGCAATCAACAAAGATTTAGTTACATTTAAAACTGACGATGTAAATAATGGCTATTCAAAAGACATTTCAAACACTGAAAACAAAGCAAATATCGCATACAGTTTGTATTATAAGAATACAAATTCTAAATATTTTGATGAAAATGGCGTTAAAAATTCAAATAATTACTTTGATATTATTATTGATAAAGATGAAAGCGATAAACCTTTATCATCAAGGACTTTTGCAATCAATGGTCTAAGAACGGGAACAATTCCTATGCAAATTAAAATTGCATATACTCTTCCAAGCGACCATAATGTAACGAATTATTTCACTTATGATTTTGCAATCAAAGTTCAAACTTATGAAGATGAAGACACACCAATAGCAATCACAAACGAAGAAGAATTTATTAGATATATGAATGCAACCACAACAGAAAGTGGCGAGCCTGCAAACTATATCTTAATGAATGATTTATACTTGACTGATTTTACTCCAATAGCAAATACTGAAATGATTGCTTCGTTAGACGGCAATAATAAGATAATTACAATAAGAAACTTCAATATTTCATCAATGTTGAATAACAACGCAAATCAAACATTGAATTTGGCATTGTTCCAAACAGTTGGAGAAGACACAACACTTAAAAATTTGACAATCAATTTATATGAACTTGAAGACATCATAATTGATGAGGAAAAAGTTTCAAATGTCAATGTAGCGGGCTTGTTTATAGACAACTATGGAATTATTTATAACTGCGAAGTTACAGCATTGAACCTTTGGAAAGCTTACAATAGTGAGGTGCTTGCAAGCAAGGGCATTTCAACCATTGAACAAGAAGATTTGAATAAATCTTACAAACCAGCAACTTATTCTGATGGATATGGAATAAGAGTATATTTCAGTGCTGAAAATATCGGAAAATTGAAAAAAGATAGCACTGTTGTTCAAATTGCTGGATTAGGAATCAAAAACTTTGCCGCAGGAAGAATTACAAACAGCCGTGTCGGAAACACAACATTTACAAAAGTATTTATGACAAGCGTTGCAAATAATCAATCACAAGATTATGTTATAATGGCGGAACATTTAACATTATTAGGTCAAGCGGATATCGCAGGTGTTGTTTTAAGCAACGAAGGCGTTATCGCATCATCTTTCTTCTCAAATGGATATATTACCAATTTGGCAGTTTCTGGAACAGCATCTAAAACTGCAGGATTTGCAATATATAACGCTTATGGCGGAATTATCACAGGAAGTTATGTAAAATCTTTCAAAAAAGCATCAGAATTGAACGGAAAATTCTATACTGATGGCGGAATTTATTCAGAAGGAATATCTGCCGGATTTGTTTATGAAAATAGCTCTGAAATTACAGATTGTTATGCAAATCTTCTCTTAGGCGGCAGTTTGTCAGGAAGGTTGGTTTCTGGCTTTGTATATTCAAATACAAATTCTGGAAATATTGAAAGATGTTATTCAGCAGCAACAATTACAGGAAAATTGACAACTAGAATGCCTTTCTCTGGCAATAATGCCAAAGGTGATAGTATGCAACTTGGAAAATTGACAAATTGCTATTATTTTGTAACAAATTATGACTCTGAAACGCTTCTTGAAGAAAAATATTCTACTGGCGCTTATGCAATATTGGCATCTTTGGTCGATAGAGATTTGTTATACGGATTTGCTTACACAAGCGATTCAAAATCGTTAGAAGGTTCTTCTATTGACGGCGTTTGGAGATATACAAATGGTGAAATTAACCTTTCATCAGCAAATAGCGTTGCAATTTCGGTTAGATATTTGATAGAGAACTATAACGGAGTTGAAGGCTCAAGAAGATTCCCATATGTTAATGAATATAAGTATGGTTCTAAAAATAATCCAATTATAATTAGAACGGCAGATGAATTTAATAGGGCGTTTGGTCAAGAAACAAACTTAAAGGAAAACGCTTATTATGCCATAAGCCAATTCTATAACAAGAATGATGGCACAGTTTTTGGAAATTATAGGCTTGTTTCACATATTGATTTCAACAATGTTGTAAATATTGCTTCAACAAAAATTGCTTCTTCATTGATGGCATTAACTGGAAAATCTAACATCGGTGGATTGTTTGACGGCAACGGCTTAACAATTTCTAATATTGAAATTGCTTTAAGTGAACAAGAAAATGTTGGATTGTTTGGTCAAGTTATCAACGGAGCAGTATTTAAAAACGCAAATTTAACAGTAAAACAAGTAAATGCTGGTAATGGTGTTAATGTTGGTGGTGTTGTAGGCCTTGTATCTTCTTCATCACTTATCAACATCAGCCTTGAAGCAACAAATTTAAAAGGCGAAAATCGTTCTGAAATCAACGGAAAGAATGTTGTTGGCGGAATTGCAGGTCTTGTTCAAGGTGATTGCAAATTGTCCAATTTATCATCTTCAATTTCCGTTATCTCAAACTATCGTGGGGAAAATGAGTATAAACGCGGACAAATAGATTGTTCAAATTTAAGTTATGCAGGCGGAATTGCAGGAATTATAGACATCTATAAAACAGCGGGCGAAAGTTCAGTTTCAGTTGATTACGCTCAAGTCAACAAATTGAATGTTTCAGGAGAATCAATAATCATAGAAGCATATTATGTTGGCGGCGTAATAGGTTATTTAGGCAAAAGCACAAAAGCATCTGACTTGCGCTTTGAAATTTCTGGAGATTCAAATTTTGAACAACATATCAGCTCAACAGGCAATACTGCTGGCGGAATTGTTGGCGTTAATTTTGGTGATTTGACAGAAATTAGAATTGAGCACGAAGACGATGTTCAAAAACAAATTGAAGATTCAGTTGCAGGATATTACAAGAACAGCTCGGTTAAATATGGACACACAAATTTATTCTACGATGTTGAAACAACAAACGATGTAAATATTGAATATGTGGGCGGACTTGTTGGTCAAATGCTTGCAGGAAATTTAATCAACAGTTATTCAAAAGTTGATATTTCTTTGCCAACAGCAGACTATGCCGGCGGATTAATTGGCTACAATAAATCAAATGGCATTTTTGACCAAGTATATGCACTTGGTGATGTTGACGGAAAAATTGCCGGCGGCTTGATTGGCAAGAATGAAGGAACTACAAAACTTTCTCACGCAGTTGCAATCAATGTCTATTCAAAACAAAATAGCAATTTATTAGAAGCGTTGAATGATGCATTAAACAATGAATTAACTGAAATAACGATTGAAAAAATTGGTTGTATTGCAGGTGAAGGCATAAACAATTTAAAAATCGGCGAAGAAGTTTATGCTAATAAGTCGTTTACATTTAATAATGTTAAATTGATTTTATCAGGAAGCGACACAACAAAAGTTGAAAAATTAATCATCAGCTTAGATGAATATAACGGCGTTGCTCAACACGGCACTCTTCTTAACAGAATGTTCCTTGCAGCTGCTAATGCTTGGGATGTAAGTATGTGGGCTAAAGATGATGATGATATGCTTCCATATCTAATTTTTGGCATCGTTTCCAAAGTCCTATACATTGAAAAGCCAAAAGATTTTGAAAGATTATGGAAATATTCAGGGGAAGGCTATGTTGTAATAATCGGCGATGACCCTGCAACATCATTTAATCCTTATGAATATAAATCTGGAGATGCTTCAACTTATGGCGAATTTACTGCGGCAGAATTAACAGGATTGTCAGTTAACGGCAATAATTTGTACTTTAATTTGTCATCTATTCAAGAAACTTTTGTTCCAACAGATTTTAAAGGAACAATTTATGGAGAATATACTGGTAAAAACTATTATATCGGCGGATTAACTGAAAAATCATTATTCAAATCAATTTCAGGCGCAGTTGTAAGAAATATTGCTTTTGGTTATGAAAGTGAAAATTCATATATTCACAAATCTGCACTTATGGCAGAATATATTGAAAATAACGCTTTAGTTACTAATATAAGCGTCAAAAATGTAACGTTGAATATCGATGCTACTGCAAATGGAAATTATGGGGCATTAGTAAACAGCGTTTCAGGCGTAAGTGAAATAAGTGCATTTACTATTGATAATGTAAAATTCAAACTTAATAATAAAGTCGAAAGTTCTTCAATCAATGTTGGTATTTTTGCAGGTCAACTTGAAAATTGTGATAAATTATCTGCAATCACAATTAAAAATTCTCAAATCGCAGTTGAAGGTGCAGCATATAAATCTGCTTCAGTTGGCTTAATTGCAGGAAATATCGCAGGAAGCAATTCAACAATTAAAAATGATGTTGCTACCGATTCTAATACAATAGCAATCAATGCAACATCTGTAAGTGATGGTGAATTATATGTTGGCGGACATATCGGCAAAGCTGAAAACACAATTTTTGTTGAAGGCAGCACTACAAGTTATGATGCGATAAAAGACTTGACTATAGACTTTACTTCAGTAAACGAAGGCAAAGTTTATGCAGGCTTGATGTTTGGAGGCACTCAAGAGTTAGCAGTTGAAAGCGGTGCAAGAATAATAGGCCAAATCAAAAACGGCAATAATGCAGTCACTGCATACATTGGCGGATTGGTCGGTCAAGCAAAAGGCACAATTAATGGCGTATCAGTTGACGGAAAAGACGGCAACTTAATCAATGTTAATGTTGAATCAACAACAGATTTCTATTCATCTATCGGTGGCCTTGTTGGCTATGTTTCTGGCGGTGCTTTAACAATCACTGGAACTAATAATGTCAACGGTAATATATCTGTAAAAAATGACAGCGAATTTACAGTTGCAGTTGGCGGCCTTGTTGGCTCAATAGGTGTAGATTTAGAAATTAATAATTCTTCTAACATAGTCGTTGGCTCTTCTAATTCAGAAGGAAATAATACAATAAAAGTTGAATCAGAAATAATTTCTCTTGGCGGCATTGTTGGATTAATTAATCAAAATTCTGCAACTATCTCTGGAACAATTCACGTTTGGTCAATAATTGAAGCTCGCGGCAAAGATATGTGCGTTGGCGGTATTGTTGGAAAAGTAGATAATTTAAACAATTCCAACAATAAAATTGTTGCTATTGGAAGCGATAACGCTGCAAACTTAACATTTAATGGAGATATTAAAGCGTTTGCAACCCAAACAGGGGCAACATTAAATATTGGCGGCATTGTTGGAAGCGTAACTGGTATAGGTTCAAACAATAAAAACAACTTAAACAAAATTAACAAAGTTGGCTTTAAAAATGGCTCAATTTATGTTGACAAAGTCGAATCAACATCAGACATTGAAACAACAATTAATGTCGGTGGTTTGGTGGGCTTTATGAGCCACACGCTTTTGGAAGGCGGACTTGTTTCTGGAAATATTGATATTAATAGTATTTCAATAAAAACAGTAAATATCGGTGGAGTTGTTGGACAAATTACTGGCGGAACTTCAAGTGTAAAAGTTTGCGCAAATGGCACAAAATCTTGGGGAAATATCAAACTTGCAGATAATATGATTATTGAAGAGTTATATGTCGGCGGTGTTGTGGGAATTGCCCCAACAGGCGCATATTGGCAATTTGGCAGCAACTCAACTTTAACATCAATATATAACAAAAATTTGGCAACAGGAAATTTTGCAGATAATGTTCGTGCTTTGGTTGGCTCTGCACCTGCAGTTGCTAGCTTAGGAAACGGCGTAACCAATTTGCCAACAAATGAACAAGGAACAATATTAACTAACGAATATTCACATATGTTCAATTTGGCGATTGACGACAATTCTTATGGCAAAAATTCAACTTTTGCAAGCATCAAATCAGATTTCATTAATGAAAATAAAGATTTGTTTGGCGATGCTCTTGTAGAAGGCTCAAAATTAAGTCCAAAAGTAATAACATCAGATACAACATTTGGCGAAAATGGCAAAAATGATGCAAAAGATATGCAATATTACATTGCGAATAGTAAAATTAGTTTAAGAGGGGCAACAATTTATGCAAACGCACACTTAATTGGCAATGGACAAATTTGGAGCACAACATCAAGCGGCAAAGATTCTTCGCCAATTCTTGAAAACAATGGCTATATTTCTGGCTTCAAATTTGAAACTTCTTCAATATATACATTAACAAGCAATGATATACTAGAAGAAAAAGCACCAAGCGGCGTTGCAAATATCAACAACGGAATAATTTACGCAAACACTGTTGTCGTTTATGGAAATGGTGGTTCTTTCGATAAATCAGCGCAAAAATATTCAATATATGCCGGTGTTGTAGGCGAAAATAACGGATTAATTGCCGATACTGGCGCAATATTATATGTTAAAAACGCGCTTGCTGGTTTTGTAGCAAATAATCAAGGTTCAATCATTAATTCTTATGTAAATGGCGTTGTCCATAATGGAGCGATGTATTCTTTCAACGGCTCTGAATCTAGTTCAAGCAAAATTTTGAACTGCTACACATCAATCAGACAAGGCGGAGTTATAGATACTTCAACAGGTGCAAATCCAATCTTCAATGGTAGCTCATTAGAAGACAATTTCTATGACCGCAATGGCACTGAAATTGAAGCCGCTCAATCTGGTGTGACAAAGAAAACAACAAGCGAAATGAGCACAATCAATAATGATGCAGCATCATTCTTGTCAAGTATTAATACATTAAATCGTTTTGCGCAAAATTACGCCTTCAATTTTGGTTATCCAACGCTTTCTAATGGCGCTTATGCAAATTTTGCCTATTTGAAAGTTGACACGGGAGCGGGAACAAATGTTTCAGTGTTGCAAATTCCAAATGTTGGAAAGTTGGAACAAATAAAAAATAATGACACTATCGAATATGTTCAAATTTTAACAAATTTAGATTATGCAAATAGTGGCGTAAATTCGCACGCTCAAATTAATTCAATCACATATTTTGAAGGCAACGGCTTTGCAATCAACAACATTCCAGGAAATACTTCCGGCGGTTTCTTTGGAGAGTTAAATGAAGCTAGGAGGTGTTCCGAATTGTATGAAAGATATATTTCAGGGTACAACGGAACCAGAGTTAATGTAAGTTATGACGATTGCAATCCGTTTGGCATGATTGCTGGGGATTTTGGAGAAATCACAAGTCTTTCTAAACACACATCGCAGTCGGCATCTGAGTCTACAATTGTTGCCTTCAATTCCCTTAGTGAATTGTTTGCCACATTTATGGGGAATTTTGAAATACCTACAAACGGTACGGAATACATCCCAACCGTCAGTGGAAATGCTCTCAATAGTTACACCCAATTTTATAATAAGGCGATAGAGCTTTATAACAGTTCGCTTGTTTCGTTTACCAAGAACGTGAGCAACGATCTCACCAGAAGCGCGGTGATAGGCGTAAATCATCCATACACGATGGCTTTTGGAGGCGACATAAGTCCAGAACTCATCGATTTCCAAACAGTCATAGCAAACTTGTTTGGGTTTAGTTCTAAAACGGAATTTATGAACTACGCTCAAGACCTTGCCGATACTTACGCTCAGCACAGAACTAACATCACGAATTCCTTGACTACGAACGAGGCACTTGAGAATGGCTGTTTCTATACCAGCAATGGTTCCTTTGTATTTCCTATCGCCGTCAAAAATGAATTGGCGTCCACAGTTCTTGCATATGTAATTTTGGACACCAGTGGACTTGTGTCCGTTTGGGTTAACGATATTACTGCCGCACTTTGGGCAACAAATTTCAATAGTTCTTACCATACAGATAGTATAATAAATAATGAGTTATATTGCAAAAACATACTTTTTGTAACAGGACCTGAAGCTAAAAAAGAAGTTACTGTATCGGGTGGTCGCTGGACAGGAAACAGTTGGGTGGAATGGTCTTCTGATAAATATCTTTATAAATTTTATTATAATGAATGGTCAGAAAATAGCACTATTTATCAAACATTAATTGTTTCAACCGGTACGAAAGAAGAAGGTATTACATTAAAAGAATGGAGTGGAGGCGAATTATATGGAAGGGAATATGCTTGGACATTTAACGGAGATAGTTTTTCGTTATATACTGGTGAATCATCATATTATTATATAACAGGAAATATTTCCGTTGCGGGAGAAACTAATACTTCAATCGAAAATATTCAATTTAACTATAAAAATGGAGTTAATGTCGGCTCAGATTCATTGACAAGTGTTGGCGCAGTTGTAAATAAAGCATACAATTTGTCAATGACGAATGTTCGTTCAAGCGGAGCAACAGTGGTGGGAAAGACATTCGTTGGCGGACTTGTTGGTTATTGGGAAAATGGTAGTGGTAGAGTTATAAATTGTTATAATTTTAATGATGTTACAATTTCTTCTCCAAGCAATAATAATATAGTTGCAGCAGGCGGTTTGGTCGGTTATGCAAAAAGTGTAGTTTTTGGAAACCCTCTCGACAGCACAACAAGAAATGGCAATTATGGAAATGTTAAAATTGAAGGAACGATAGATAATTGTCAAAATACAAATGTATATGCAGGAGGAATTGCAGGATATGCAGCATCTAGCGCGTCTATTATATATGCGCTAAACATAGGCAACATATCTGCAAAGTGTTCAAATAGTTATTCACAAGCTAAAAACTTTGCGGGCGGCATAGCTGGTTACTCGTCAGGATTAACATTTAATTTGTATAATTATGGCATAATAGAAAGCAAAAATGTTGCGGGTGGAATATTCGGACATAAAGAAGACACAAGTTTTGACGGCAACTTCTTCAATTTTGGAACTGTTAAGGTTGATGCAGGGGAAGATGAAAACGCCGACGTATTTGCTGGAGGTATTGCTGGGGCCATAAGTGGAGAGAATGGAATAAGGTCTTCCGGCAACGAAGGATCAGTTAGCGGAATAGGCAAGCGCTGGGTTGGAGTTGGCGGCATTGTTGGCGCACACATATATAGTTTTGATGAAGTTGGAGGTTCTGCAAACACAGCTCAAAATGGCGGAAGTGTATCAGGCTGTTACAACTCTGGTAATTTGCTATGTGCAAATTTAAATAACAATATTGGCTATGTTGGTGGAATTGCTGGCGGAAATGTTGAAACAATAAAAAATTGTTCTATGACTGGCAAAATCACAATTCGTGATGATGAAACATTTGGCTGGATTATGGGCACTGCTTGGGGTGGTGCAACAATAAATAATTGCTATGCTGAACCAAGCACAGTTGTTGTGGAAGAAAAAGGAACTGACCCAGGCAAAAATGCTAATAATATGTCAAGTTATACATTTAATCCAAAAAGATTCTATTTAGATTATGAAAGTGGAATTTCAGTGTATTCCGAAAGTTACGCAAATGCTGGTGAATATGAAACCAACGAATCGTTAAATGTATTTGGGGAATACAAAAACGAGAAAAATAATATTTCAAAATATGGATTCAATCTTTACTATAAGATGTTGGGCAATAATGAACAAAATGGTATAGGGCAACAGAATGTAATAAAAATAAACCCAGTAAACATTACAGAACTCGCTTTAAATTATTATCAAGGCAATAATTGGCACATATATCATGGCTATGTACATTGTTGCAATGAATCCGGATTTTTAAAGTTGGCTGCAGGATATTATAGTATTGGAGTTTATAAGGAGTGGAAATTAATTCAAGAAGGCAGTGTCCCATCAGCAAGTGATGGTTTAAGTACATCTTCTCCAAATTCAGCAGCAAATTTGAGAAAGAGCTTGAATAATCAAGCGCATGCGCTTGATTGGATTTCAAATATTTCAAAAACCTCTCCAAACACACAAGATGCTGAAATTACTACTGCTGAAGAACTTGCATATATTGCAGCACATATTGAAGATTATGAAGCAACCAATATCAAATTGATGAATGATATTGATTTGACAGGTTATATTTGGACTCCAATCGGAAATTATCGTAATGGAATTGGGCTTAAAAAAACAATTAAAGCAAATAATGAAAGCGGCTGGAAACTAAGAACAGGCAGCACTACTTGGTCTGATTTAACATTAAATACTGATTATGGAACACTAAAATTGTGCAGATATAATGATACTGGTGGATATAACAATTATGAAATGTATATAAACAACAAACGAGTCATTAATCAAAGTGAAACAGCACAACAATCTCCTGAAAGAGAAGAAACATTTACCTATGGTGATTATAACTGGCAAGTTGTAATGAATGGTAAAGATTGGACTATTAATATATTTGAATTATCATTAGTTGGCACAAGCTTTGAAGGTTCATTTGACGGAAATGGCTACACAATCACGGGTATGGCGGCATTTAGTGAATGTTTTGGTGGATTGTTTGGCAATATTCATCATAGTTCAAGCAGAACATATATGACTGAATTCAAAAATGTTAGAATTTTAAATTCAGTTGTTCAATCTCGCGATTGGGCAGGCTCTATTGCCGGACAAATTGCAGGAGGTAGTGATGCAGTATTGATTTATAACAACATTATTGATTGCAAAGTTTATGGACAAGAAAATCGAGTTGGTTCGATTGTCGGCCGTCTTGGAAACACTGGAAATGGCTATAAAGCAGTAATAGCATTAAATGCTGTAAATTCAAATGTGGCAAACTATGCTTCATCAGATAGTGGAGCAGTTGGACAAGGAACAGCAGCACCTAAAATTACTTATACATATAATTACCAAGAGTATAGAAAATGGGCTGGTATTTTTGGGACTTTAGCTTGGAGAACAGATTTGTTTGCATCTAATACAATTAAAATAGAAAACGCAATATATAAAAATGCGAATTTAGATGCTGAGAGTTTTATTAAATTTGATGATGAAATATTTATTTCAAATATAGGCGGACAGTTGTCTTTTCCAACTACAGAAAAGTTCGTTTATAACCCATCATCTGGGCAAAGCAACCCACAAAAAGGCAATAAAAGGTGGACACAAAGAGAAATAACCTTTGGAATAAAGTCTGTAAATGAACACACATCAAATATTAGTGATTATGTTGGAAATGACTTTGGTTATTCATATAATGGCTCAAATAGTAGTAGCAATATAATTAGATATGATAACAATTTAAAAGAATTCTTTGCTCAATATGAATTTATGTTAAAAGTTTTTGACCAAGGCCAAAATATTTTTGATTTAAAATATGTTAAAAATACTTCATATTCATTTGAAAAGGATATTAAATTGCACTTATTAACAAGTGGAGATCCTATTATTGGATATAAATTAAATAACTCTGAAACATTAACGGAAGATACATTAAGATATGCAGATATAAAAAATTATGTACGAGATGGTGTTATAATTTTAGAAATTGTTCGTTCTGCTTCTATTTCTACTATTGACTTCTATATTGGATCTAATGAAAATCCAGCAAAAATTTATATGTATGAATTTGATGAAAGCGGAAATATTGTATTTACAGATTATAATGAAACATCAAATCCAACAGATTTATATGCCCCTGACGGCAGAAGTGGATATTGGGTTGATCAAAATGGAAAAAAATTCACTAAAGAGAACATAAAAGAAGGAATGGGCTCATTTGCTTTGTATTGGATTGACGATGAAAGTTCATCGGGAACGCCAAAATATAGCCTTAGCGATTATTTCTACACCATAACCTTTGATTTGAATGATGGAAGCGGAAACTTTGAAGATTGTTATATATTAAAAGGCGACGAATATGAATTGCCTAATGGTCCAACTCCACCAAGTGGAAAGGTGTTTGTCGGATGGTCTGATGGCTCAACAACTTATGATGCTGGTGCAATTATTACAATATCAAGCGATACAGAATTAACAGCTCAATACGTGGACAAAACTTATACAATTTCGTTTAATGCAGGTGAAGGCAGTGGTGAGATGTCTGCAACAACTCAAACTTCAACAAATTACACTTTGCCTGAATGCAGCTTTACAGCACCAAATGGAAAAGTTTTTGCTGGATGGCTTATTAATAATGCGGCGAAAAGCGATGGCTCATATTATCAACCGGGAGAACAAATAGCGCTTGTAAACGATATTACGCTAAAAGCCGTTTGGGAAGAAATTGACCATACAATTTCTATCTACATTCCTGTTAATGGAGAACTATCAATAAAGAATGCAGCGGAAACATCAAAAACAATAGATGGTGTCGAATATACAGTTTCGATTAGTGGCAATTATATAATTATTTCCTATGCTTATGCGTTAGAAACCGACACAAGCAGGGATAATTACAATAAGAGCGTAGCAGGCGAATTGCCAAATTATTCAACTATCAATGACTTATTAGGTTTGGTTCAAGTTGATGGAAAAGATATAAAACTTACATCTTTTGGAAACTATGTTGTTTTAGGTGAAATTAAAGGAAATAGCAATACTGCTTTAGGCGTAAATGTTGGGGATTCAGTAGAAAACATTCCAAGTGGAAAGGTTGGAAACGCTAAAGTTGGAATCTATGGAACAATAGAGATTCGTTCAAGTGAATCAACATTAAACGAAAGCAGTTATTTCAGAACTATAAGTTACACATTTAATGGCAACACAATTGATACTCAAACTTTCTTGAAAGAATATGAAATCCAAGAAAACGATATTCCAACAGAATTAAGCAAACAAGGATATAACTTTGTTGGATATGGCGAAGATGGAACAAAAACGCGTGCAGAGGTTGCAACATATTTGAATGAAAATGCAACTGTAACAGAATATCAAGTAAAATTTGAGTTAATCAAGTATACTGTAACTTACAATGGCAATGGCGGTAGTGGCAGCGTTGGTGAAGGAACTTACAGCATTGAAAACGCTCATATTGTTGCAGCAAATGGATTTACAAAAACTGGATATAAATTTATTGGCTGGAACACAATGGCTGATGGCTTAGGAACATCATTCAGCGTTGGAGAATCAATAGGTTACTACACATTTGCAACTCCAAATAACATTACACTTTATGCTCAATGGGAAGAAATCACATTGACGATTGTGTTTGAGCCTGGAGAACAAGGTTCGGGAACAAATCCAGAAACAAAGTATTTGCATTATGGCGAAAGCATTACACTTCCAGCAAATCCTTATGATTGTTCGTGGTATTATGAATTTGCTGGCTGGAAATGCAATGAAACAGATTACACCGCTGGCGAAACATTTGACTTTGACAACTCATTAACCGATGACGCTACATACACATTCACAGCACAATGGAAAGCAAGAGAATTGACTATTAAGTTTAATAATGCCGGAACAATAAGCTATGAAACATTTACTTATCCTGACAAGGGAGGCAATTATACTTTACCTGAATGTGAAGCAAGAACAGGATTCTCGTTTGCTGGCTGGTCATTCAACTATGTCTATGAAGATGGTGGAAACTATTATTCAATTACTAAAGTTGCAAATGCTGGAGAAGTGATTGGGTTGGCTAATATGTTTGCTAACTTATCAGATAGAACAATAAGCTATGTTTATCAAATAACACTTACAGCAACTTGGACAGCGAAGTATAATTATCAAATAGTTATAAATCCAAACTCTGACGCTTTCTCAGGACTTGCTTTAGAATCTTATAATCCAATAACTTCAAATTATAGCTCTGAAGCCTTAGAAGCGGGCACAACAATTTCAGAACCTGGATTTGTTGTAGCAAGCGGAGATTATGAACTAATAGGTTATGCTTATTCACTCGGAGCAACATCAGTTGAGTTGGCATTAGATGCAACAATCAATTTTGCGACTTTCTTTACAGGAGAAACAGATGGAGTTCCAACCTGTGCAACAAATGTAACTTACGATGAAGCAACAAAAACATTCACTTTAACGCTATATGCGGTATGGGGTATAAATTCGGCGGAATAAATTAAGACAATTAGAATAAGGGAGAAATTAACATGAAGATAAAAAAGTTTATAGTATTGATTCTAGCATTGATTATCGGAGTAATTCCGATGGTCTTTGCTGGTTGCGGAGGAGTTGATACTAACAATCTTTCAATTAAAATGATAACGGAGGCAGATGGCATAGAAGATAACTTGCAAGTTATCAATTTATCTGTTGATGATGAAACAAAGGTTTCACGAAATTTGATATTCGAAATTGAAAATTGGCAAGATGGAATAAGTGCCGGTGTTACTTTCTCCACAGATTCTAATGCTGTTGAAATTTCTAACAAAAAATATTTGTCCGATGGAAGAGTTCAAATTACTGTAACTGCCAAAACGGGCGGCAGTGCATTGATAACCGCAACAACTCAACAATATTCTAAACAAACGAACATTTTAATTAGAATTTCAGAAAATATTGCAGATTTCAATTTAAAAAATAATGTCGAAACAATTTATTATGAAAAGGGTTCAGAATTAAAATTAAATGTTGAAGAATTATTTAATTTTTCACCTAGCAGCACAACTCAAAGAGATTTAAAAGCATATATTGGCGAAAATCTCATCACAAACGAACAAGGAGAAAATATAATCAGTGGACTTGAAGAAGACACCACGATAACATTTGTTAGCGATTATTTAGACGGCGTTTCAAGAAATTTATTTGTAAAAGTTGTTGAAAAACTCGCTAGCGAAGATATACAACTTGAAAAACAGGTTTATTCAAACTTAGGCGAAAGTTCTTATGAACAAATTGTTAATGGAGAAACAATCCAAATTTTAAAAAATAACAATGCAAAATCCATTGATAATGTTGACATCGCATATAATCAAAGGTTAATAAGATTGACATTGAACTGCAATCAACCTGATTTGAAGGTTAAAGCGGTTGTTTACACCAAAAATGGTGAAAATTGGGTCAAAAATGAGTTATTGGTTGCAAACATTGTCCAAAATGGCTCATTGACTGATGGAAAATATGAACATATTTACAGTGTTGAATATGCTGGATTTAATGAAATGAAAGTTGTGTTCACATATTCAATCGGCGAACATAATTATGAAACATATAATGAAATATATTTTGATTGCGTTGAAGCGCCATTAAATTTATCTATCAACAAAAACACTTCAAGCAGTCAAGAAATCACTATTTACGACCCAACGGAAGGCTATATCGGCAAAAGTTTGACTTTTATGGTCTATCCTGAAAATTGCGTGAATTTTAACATAAATTTGTTGCTCAATGCCAATGCTGACAGCATTTTGAAGATTTTAAATTCAAAAGGAATTGAAAAAGCAAGAGAGTCAGCAACTGATTTAGGATATACAAGCAAAGTTTCAATTTCTAATGGGGAAACAATTAGAATTTCAGCAAATAATGCAATAGATTTCAAATATGTTGATGTTATTGTTCAAGTTAGATATCAATTTGAAAATGTAACATACGCGTTTGAATATTCATTAAAAGTAAATATAAAACGCTCACCAACAGCAATGATTGTTACAGATGATAAATATGCTAATGGAGAACTAAGCGGAACCGTAACTCAATTTGAAAGTTATATATTTGATTTAAACACTGGCAAAGTTTTAGATGAAAATGGCAATTTGATAGATAATTTTGGCAAAAACAGTTTAGAACTTTATGTGTATGCTGAATTAGATGGCTTATTAGAAAACGACCACGATTTTGTTATTGTAAACAATCTTGGAATAATAGATGTAAAAAACACTGAAGATAACGAAATTTTGATTGAAGCAAAAGATGTAGGAACGGGCAGTTTTACAATCGTTTTAGACAACGGAATGAGAAAGGTTTTCAAGGTTGAGATAATCAAATCTCTAAGCAAATTGGAATTATCTTTCCCAACTCCAACTCAAAATTCAAATATCTATTTAAACACGATAAGCAAAACAGAAGGTTATTTGTATGACATAATTGCATTAACTGGGGCAAAAATTCCACCAATTATTGTAAAAACTGGAAATACAATAAATTATAATTTTGAAAATGACAATTTAGATTATACAAACGGATATATCATAGGCAAAAATGACACTGATGATTTTGTGGATTGCTCGTTTGTTGTTACTCATTATTATTTAGATAGTAATAATATTAAACAAGTTAGAACAACAACATATAAATTTAAAATAATGTTCTATTCACAAATTACAAATTTTGCTTTGACAACAAATAAAGGTTCAACAAATTTTGATTTATACAATTTGAATAATGTTGGCTATTATTCAGAACAATTAGCAACAGCGGTTGTAACTTTAAATGTTGGACCAGACGCCCTTAGAGAAAAAGTGCTTGAAAAAGTAGAATGGCATTCAAACATTGATTGGGACACAGAAGATTATGACGGAAATTTAATTAAATATTCCAATAAAGTCTTTTCATTCACATTTAATAAGTTAACAGGAACAGGAACAATCAGTTGTAATGTTGTTGAAAGATATTATGATGAAGAAGTTGGCGAGTATAAAAACACAGGCTATATTGATGAAAAAGGCAACTTTACATTAGGAAAAATTGTTCTTACGGCAACAATCAATAGAGAGCAAGGCGGCAAAGAGTTAGACAACCTAACAAAAAGCGTTCAATTTGACGTTGTAAACAACAAGCCTGTTGAAGAAATTGTTTCAAGTATGGACAGCATCAGCATTGATAGATTTAAAGGTGATATGTACATATACACAACTGTCTATCCAGTTACGGCAAGCAACAAGCAATTAAGGGCAGTATTCATTCCTGAAGATTTGAGTTATGCAAACGCAATTCAATTTGAATGGGAAGGAGATAAGTTAAAAGTATCGCTTGACGAAAAGTATGAAAGCGGAAAAGGAATTATCAGATTAATTGCAATCGATAGTTATTCAAACTCAGACACATTCACAACATATCTTGATATTCCGTTAGTAATTTGCGATGGAAGTGAAGAGTATCCATTCCAAATTATGTCTGAAAAAGACTTGCAAATAATGATTGACACAAACTTTGAAAAGAATTATCAAATTATTGGCACCATTGATGTTTCAAAATATGTTGATAATAACAATAATCCAATTTGGCAATGTTCACAATATGTTCTAACTGGCAACATTATTAGCTTAAACAATGCGTGCTTGACTGGCATTAAAATAACAGGAGCATCAAACACAAATTCCTATGGCTTGTTTGCATCTATTGCAGAAGGCGCAAGCATTAAGAATGTTAAATTTGAAGGCGAGATTAACTTAAATTTTGCAACTGAAGAAGCCAAAATATCTTATGAAACTATAAATATTGGCTTAGTTGCAGGAATCAACAATGGAGCTCTCGAAAATATTTCAGTTGCTTTAAATGCATCATCAGTAACAGCAAACTTTGGCTATTCAATTTATATTGGCGGCGTTGTTGGCACAAACAATAAAGAAATAATTGTAAATAATAATGCTAATTATAATAGACTTGTAGATTTTAAAGGCGAATTTGCCTTTAAAGATAATTCGCCAAGCAACACTTCTTCTCACTTGTTATATGTTGGCGGCGTTGCAGGCTACAATAGTTGGAAAATCATAAGCGAATTAGAAAGCAACACAATGCTTGTTAATGTTAATTACAACTTAAAATATATTTTAGCATCTGAAGAAGACATTATAAGAGGCAATAAGTTGGGCGACCAAGAAGGCATTGGCGGCATTGCAGGATTATCTAAACTTGGAAGTTCAAGCACTGAAAGCGGACTTGGAATAGTTGGAGTAACTGTTGAAGGCTCTATAATCGCTGGTCAGTTTGAAAATAATAAATTTATAGGACATTTCAATAATGTTGGAGGAATTGTTGGAAACAATTCGTTAGACATTAAAAACAGCAATTCTCAACTCTTCGTTAGAGGCAGAGAAAATGTTGGCGGCGGAGTTGGACTTAACTTGGGCGGAGATTTGTTGGAAATAAAAGTCCAAGCATTAGAGAAAAATGACAACACATTAATTATTGGCAATAACAATGTTGGCGGCATTATTGGACAATTTGCCGATGGAACAATAACAAAATCCACATTTATAAGCTATATTTCAAAGGAATTTATTTCAGAATATAACGGCGATATTGTCATAAATGATGCGGACATTACTCAAACTGGAATAAATGCAGGAAGAATTGTTGGATTGTTTAATTACAATATTGGAAATCTAAATTATGTTGTTGCGATTGCAAATTTGAAAGCAGACTGCGAAATCAACTTGCAAATTACTGCAATTACAGATGAAAACATTGTAATTTATGGCAATAAGTGCATCAACAATTCAACAGAAGCAGGAAATTATATAAATGAAGAATTTTTGAATAAATTAACTGCAAGTCAAAGCCATGGATTGACTTTGAATGGAATCGACTCGCTAGACAAATTTATTTCAAAAATTGTTGAATATGAAAATTGGGCAAATGAAAATAACAAAGAAAAATTAACTTCTTTCATAATTTTGCCACCAACACAAATTGATAAAACATTAACTGAAGAAGGTCAAAAGCAAGCACTAACAAGCAATAGTGGCAGCGAAATTGTGTTCTATCTTGAACTTCATCAAAAAGCAGATGGAACAATTTCAGAAGAATTCAGTTTGTTAAATAGTTATGATATTAGCAAATATATTTCAGTTAAGGCAAATTCAAACACAAATCTTGTTTTCACATCAAGCGATGAAAACATATTAAAAATTGAAGATGGCAAATTTATCGTTGTAAGCCCTGGGCTTGTTAAAATCTCAGCAACAAGTGAATTTAACACAACTTTGTCAACAGACTTCTATATTTACGTTGTTAGACACGTTGAAGATTTTAAAGCATATAGAAATGCAGATAGAGAAACAAATCAATTAACTTCTGGAACTTATGAAGTTTTAGACCAAGGCACAAGTTATATGATTTATTTCAAATATTTGGACAAATTTAATGTAAAAAATTATTTCGAAAGCCAAGAATTACTAGTTGCGTTAAAGATTGGTGATAAAGTCATTTATGCTGACGGAAATATTGACTTAGCAACAGGTTTAAGATTTACAAGAATTTCAAGTGAAGCATATCAATTAACTGGAACTAATTTAAGTGAAACATTTAATGACATTTCATTCATTTATTATTATAAAGTTACAGTCAATGAAAATGAATATTTAATACAAAATTGTTTTGATGATGTTAAATCTATTAATTTTAAATATAAAGTTATAAATGAAACCAAAAAAATCAGCGTTTCAGACCCTGAAATTGAAGTTATGCCTTTTTATCAGCCAAATGTTGATGTTTCATTGATTTCACAAAATAAAAATGAAACTATAACAATTTTGACATATTTGATTGGTGAAAATGGAGCGCTTAGCACCGCAACAAATCTAAAATATAAAATTTGGCTAAACAATGTTTTGCAAACAAATCCTTTTGAAATAGATGCAACAGAATATAAAAATTTTACTTTGGAATTTTACTTAGATGAAAATGATAGAAACTTGACTTCTGATTTGAAATTCAAAGTGGTTATTAGAACATCAAATAATTTAGAAACAAGCGTTTTAATCACATTTAAGCCACAAAAGCCAAATGATATAACAATTAATTTGTATCCACAAAAGAGCAATTTAGATGATGAAGTTATTTCAATTCCTGATGGCGAAATGTTCTCATATATTTCATCAAATAAGATTGTTCCAGGAGCAAATTCATTGTTGGAATTTATCGTCGTTCCTGCCTATACAGATTATGATTACATTTTGATTAGAAATTCGAGCAATAATGAATATAAACTTGTTTTTGAATTGTATGACAGAACAACAAATAGGGCGATTTTAGGCTCACAAGATGTTGAAGGCGGAATAAAAGTTTTGAAATCTGCAGCACAAAATGGAACATTTGAATTGAGAATTTTCTTAGATTCAAGAATTGCAGATATGTCAACAGTTTCTATCGAGATTGATGTAATCAAAAACGAAGAATCCGTTTTGACAAGCAAAGTTGTTAAAACATTTTATGTTGAGCAGTTGCCAGGTGTAAAAATTGAGATAGACGATGTTTTAAGCGGAAATGAAGAGGAAGGCCCATTAAGATTGGCCCTTGGACTCGAATATCCAATGAATGTTATAATCAAGGGCTATGAAAGCGGAACATTAACTTTTGACCAAGCAACAAGCACTTATAGCGATGGCGAACTAAGATTTGTATTGTCAAACGCATCGCTTGCTAAGATTGTTAAAAATTCAGATGGAACATACAGTTTAATGGTCAATAAAAATATAAACAATGTTGGAAAATTGACGATTACAACTTATGGAGAAAAGGTCACAGCAACTGGCATTAAAAAGAGTGCAGAAGTTCAATTCTATATTAATATTGTAAAATTTGTTGTTAAATCTTCAGTTAATGGCTCAATAATCAAAGAAATTGACAATGGCGTTATCTATTCTGCAGTTGGCAACACATACACTTTTGAAGCAACTTTGAATGATGAAATTTTGATATATGACAAAACAAATCAAGAAATTATCAATTTGGTTGAAAACTTCTTAAAGAGTTTATCAAGTTATTCAAATAATTCGTGGTTTGTTAAAGATGTAAATCAAGTTTATTATGGCTGGTCACAAATAACTCAAGAAGGATTTAAAAAATATGAAACTTTAACAAATCAAGCCTTCCAAGTTAGAGTAGACAATGAACAAATTAAAATAGTGTTCAAAAAGGTTCAAAGGGCAGATAATCCATCATTATTATTCAAGTTTGAAAACATATTCTATTACGATGAGGGATTGCCAACAGTTGGAAAAGTTGATAATCAACCTTATTTTGCATTGATAGAAGAATTCAGGTTTGATGTTGCTGAAAAGACAAATATTAGAAATCCTTATCCAATTTATAAGGTTGAAGAATTCTTAAATATGCGTGAAGGCAATTATTACATTTTGATGAATGATATTGAATTGCCAAAAGATTTCACTCCAATAACAACATTGATTGGCGGATTTGATGGAAACAACTACAACATCAAATTGCCTGCTGGATTGGAATATAAAAACTCAGGCAATAATCAAACATTCAATTTTGGCATATTTGAAACTATTGCAGAAGGCGCATTGATTGCGAATGTAAGGCTTTATGTTGAAGGTGAAATCACTATTGATTTGTCTAGTTATCCAGTTGTAAATTTTGGATTGCTGGCAGCAAATAACTATGGCACTATAACAAATTGTGCTATTGTAGGTTCAACATATGCACATATAATCGTTAATGTAACTGACTTAGTTAATAGTTCAGATGAACCTAATAATATTATCGCAGGCTTTGTTGCAACAAACGGCGCAACAGGCGCAATAACAAATTCTAGAGTTGAAGTTTCTATAACTTCAAAAGGCAATGTTGCTGGATTTGCGTATACAAATAGCGGCACAATAGCTTCTTCTTATGTTTATGGCTCTATTGTTAATAACACAACTTCAACAAATTCTAAAACGGCAGGCTTTGTTGGAATAAATGAATATGGTGGATTATTGTTTACAAGTTATATTGCGGGAGATTATGAAGGCGAGCATCAATTTGCCACCAGCGATAGCAAGGTTGTTTACACAGCCCATAGAATTGGCGCATTTGTTTACTTAAACAATGGAAAAATTTCAAATTGTTATGCAAATATTCCAGTAAGTTCGGCAGCAAGTCGTGCAAGTGGATTTGTATATAACAACGAAAAGAGCGGCGAGATTGAATATTGCCTATCAACTTGCAAAATGACAAACAATAGAAACTCACACACATCATTTATTGGAAGGTCGGCGGATTCTCTATTGAATAAGGGCAAAATTATAGAATGTTTTGCATTGGAAGATGCAGTTTTAGGATTTACTCTTAATGGAAAAGAAGCAAAAGTCACATTTGCAAATAACGCCCTTGGTTCAAATGATAATATTTCTGGCTTAACAATTTTAAGGGCAACATTTACGGGAGGAAGTGCAGGAGGCAGCGACTATTATTATGATGATAATGGTGTTTCCCAAAAAATAAGTTCATCGGAGCCAAAACTTTATGACAGTTCAGATTTTGTTGTTTGGTCTAACGAAAAATTAGCAGACGCTAAAACATTTGCAAAATTTGCTTTGTCAAACGATAGCACAAACACAAATGGAGTTTGGTTCTTTGCAAAATCAGCAAGCGAACAAGCGTATGAAAAGGACGGGGTTTATCTTGTATTAAAAACAAAGCGTCCAGAACTTGTTGCTCCAAATTTGATTGTAAGCGGACATCAAGAATTCTCTCACACTTCACTAGATGAAGAAACCGGCGAAACGATATATCATTATATCTCCGCATCAAATTTAGGAACTTTGCATAATCCATATATAATTGCAAGCGTGGAAGATTTGGAAGCCATAGCAGAAAACAGCAACAATTTAGTTGGCGAAGATAAAAATTATAGGCTTGTAAACAACATCATTTATGAAACGGGAACGATTTCAAGCAAGTTATACAAATATTATTTCTTAGGCAATTTGGAAGGAAATAGTTTTACAATCGGCAATTATGTTATAGACTCTTCCGAAAATTTAGAATATGCAGGATTCTTTGCAGGAATTGGAAGCAAACTCAAACAAATGGGTTCTGTTAAAAATGTTCAGTTTGCGCCAAAATATATCAATCTTCCAAATACAAATTCAGTTGGTGCTGTAGCAGGTGCAATTTTTGGAGCAAATATAATAAATGTAAGCGTTGATGGCTATGAGTATGATAATGAAGGCATTGTAATTCTTGGCAAAAACGCGGTTGGCGGCGTTGCTGGAATTGCGTTGGGAAATTATCAATTAAACAACATAAATTCAAACATTTCAGTCAATGCAACATATAGAGCAAAATTAAGCGAGCATGATGTTGAAATATTTAATGAATTTAATACGAATGTAGTTTCACACGCTGGTTTAATAGTTGGCGCTGCTGGCGGATATGGAAAAATTGATTATATGTATGCTGGCGGAGATAATGTTGTAATTGGTGAATGCACTGGATTTATGTTCGGAAGCATAGGCAAGAATGTTGTTGCTAACAATTTGCAAGTAAAACAAAGTTCAAAGCAATCGATAAAATCAGATGTCTATGCAGGCGTTATCGCAGGTGTAAGTGCAGGCACATTGTATGATATTGTGATTGACAAGAACGAAATAAGCAAAAATTCATTCTTTGCAGATTCAATCTATATTCCTATAGCTCTTGGCAATGTTGTTGGAAAGATGACAGGCGGAAGCATAACAAAAGCAAAAATTAACACAACAACTTATGTTCCTAGCGGAATAACTTTCGTTGGTGGGGCAGTCGGAATTATGGAAGATGGCACATTAGATGATGTTGTCATTACTGGAAACATTTCAGCAGGCGAAGTTGTTGGCGGCGTTGTTGGATATGTTGGAAAGGTTAACGCCAAAGGCTATACTGGCGATGTAACAAGAAATGCATTGTCTTCTGGCAGCAAAGTTGAAATTAAAAATTCTTACTTAGTTGGTGATATCAATTCATCTTCATCAACGAATGAAGTCAGAGTTGGAATAATCGCTGGTGTGGTCAACACAAATAATTCAATTTACATTGAAGGCTTATCCGGCGATGAATCTTCACAAGTCAAAATAACATTCACAAAAAACTTATCATTTAAAAATACAATTTCAATTAGCAATTATTCCTATAACTCAACTGCAATTTCAATTAGATATGGAATAGTTGCGTCAAGAATTAATGATATTGATAATCAAATTTTATATGAACATAATGAAGAAAATAAAGACAAATTCTTGTATATTGAAAAACCTATGATTTATCAAATCAATTCTGCTAGTGGAAAAGTAACAGTTAATGGAAAGTCTTTTGAAGAATGGAACAAATAAAAGGAAATGCTCAGCATTTCCTTTTATTTTTTAAAGTGCGCTTCGATGCGGCTGATTATGAAATACATTCCGCCAGCGAGCAAGCAAAGTATAACAGTGCTTGTCATAACAAGGTCCAATTTGAAAACGGTTCCGCCATATACAATCAAATATCCAAGACCTGCTTTTGAAACTAGATATTCGCCCATAATTGTGCCAATCCAACTCATTCCAACATTGATTTTTAAAACTGAAATAAAGTCTGGCATAGAGTTTGGAACAATCAGTTTAAAGAAAATTTGATACTTTTTAGCGTTCATAGATTTCATCAGCAAGATTTTATCTTTATCACAAGATAGGAACGAACCTAATAGGCTCAATGTTGTTACAATTACGCAAATTAATATGCACATCACAATGATTGCTTTTGTGCCAGCACCAACCCAAATGATAATCAAAGGCCCAAGGGCAATTTTTGGCAAACTGTTTAAAACAACGATATAAGGCTCTAAAACTCTTTTTAATTTGTCGCTCCACCATAGCAACACGGCAAGAATATATCCAAGAGCTGTTGCCAAGATAAAGCCAATAATTGTTTCATAAAGCGTTATGCCAATATGGGTGAACAATTCTCCTGAAACATACAATCTCCGCACTGTTTCTATCATTCTAGAAGGGGAACTTACAAAGAATGGGTCCAAAATTCCCCATCTAGTAAATAATTCCCAAGCTACGAAAATTGCAACTAAAATCAAAATTTGGATTGCTCTAATAATCCATTTTTCGCTCTCTATCTTTTTTAAATATTTTTTATGTTCTTGAGAATAATTAGAATATTTTAGCTTTTTTTCTTTCAATTTGCGTTTGATATTGAAAAACTCAAAAAATTTCTTCATATGCGCTCCTTTTAACCATTATCATAAATGACAAGTTCTTTCCAAATTTCATCGAAATAGTCGTGCGCCTTTTTGCTTTCGCGTCTTTTTAATGGCGAGCCATATTCTTTTAAATCAATCTCAACAATCTTTTTCACTGTTCCTGGCCTTGTAGAAAGGATAATCACTCTATCTGCCATACTAACCGCTTCAGATATATCGTGGGTTACTAAAACAGCAGTCTTCTTTTCGTTGCTAATGATTTCAGAAACATTGTCGCAAACATTCAATCTTGTTTGAAAATCTAGCGCAGAAAAAGGCTCGTCCAAAAGCAAAATTTTTGGATTTAAAGCAAGCGTTCTTATAAGTGCAATGCGTTGGCGCATTCCTCCAGAAAGTTCCGTTGGCTTGCTATTTTTGAAATTTCCCAGCCCATATTTATCAATCAAATTTGATACGCGATTTAATAGTTCGGTATCTTTTTTCTTCTTTTGAATTTCAATTCCGATGGTCACATTTTTCCAAATCGTTCTCCAATCAAAAAGTTGGTCGCGTTGAAACATATATCCGATATCAACATCTTTACTTTTCTTTTTCTCGTTGATATCTTTTCCATCTAAGTATATGTGTCCAGTGCTTGGCTGTAAAATGCCCGCTATAAGCGATAGAATTGTTGTTTTTCCACAACCAGACGGTCCAACAATCGCAACAAATTCCTTTTCGTAGACAGAAAAGTTAATATCTTTTAAAGCGAGCGTTTCACCATCTTTTGTGTGATATGTCAAACTCACATTTTCAAATTTAAGCACTTCTTTTTTGTCATTTGTGTTTTCTTTAATTTCTTTTCCTTCCTTTTCCATATATTTTTTCCTAAATTATTTTAATCTTTTTATCTTTAGCATAGGTTTCCCTATATCATTTTATAAAGGATAAAATAAAAATGTTAAATGTGGAGAGTATCAAAAATTTACATTAAAACATACAATGAATTACAACGGAGGAAGCATGAAAATTATTTGCATCAAACTACCTAAATTTTTGTCATTTTTGTTAAGACCTTTTGTTAAAAAAGATTAAAAACAATTTAGTTGTCAAAAATCATACATATGAAAATTTTGTTAATAGGCGCAGGAGCGATTGTTTGCCTAATTTTAACAATTTTAAAATTTAAAATTGGCAAAAAGAAAAAAACAATAAATTTCAATGCGGCAAAAATTAAAAGCCGTAAGTTTTTATTTTTAAAAGGCAAGGAAAATTTAATCATAAATGAAATTTTAAATAAATTGTTTAATAATGCACCAGCAAATTATTCTCTTACAATAGATTTTAACAAATTGAAAAATGCAGGGCTTTTTGATGGCAGATGTGTTTACAAAATTTATGTTGACAAATTGGATATTGAAAGCACTAAACAACTTTTTGTTTTAAATAAACTTTGCAAAGAGTTAAATTTTAACGCCGTTGCACTTTGCAAAGAGGTTCAAATTCAAAATTCAATTTGCCAAAAATTTAATAATTTAAAATGTTTAAACTTGAATGAAATAAATCCAAAGTTGCTTTTTGAATTGAACAAAATAAACATCAACTATAATTCAAAAAATCAAAAATGTGAAGAAGGCATTTTTATCGACAATAACAAAGTAGATAATTATTTCTTAAAGAATTTAAGACTTGAAAGCAAATGTGTTTTACAAGATTGTGATGTTGAATGTTATAAATTGCTTGATGTGAAAAATCAACAATCAATTTTTAGCAGTTTAGATTTTGATATTAATCAACTAATCAAAATAAAGAATGTCAAAAACAAAAGCATTCTTTTAAATATGACATTTTATAAAGAGTTAAAAAATGAATTTGCAAATCTGACAAAAAAAGATAATTGCTTGACAATCAATTATTTTAATGGAGAAATAGAAAAATTGTATTTTTCAAACAATAATTTCCAATTTTGCATTAAAAAATATGAAAAAAGAGCGTTTTTGAGCATCATTTTTGAAAAAATTAAAATTTTAAGCAATTCATATTTATTGATGAGCATATATTCAAATGAGCAAAAAATTGACAATCTCAAAAATTTGTTAGCGCAAAATTATATAAATTTATCAAAAATCTTCGATATCAACTTTTATTGTGAGCATAAAAAATTAAACGTTTTGATGAACGAAAAACTTAAAGAAATTTATTGCAGACATTATTTTCAAATAGACAAAGATAAGCCTGTTTCTTATGATAAGTTGGAAAGGGTTGAACAAATTATCAAATTGCCAAATCAAAAAATATTTTCATTTTGTTTTGCAAAATTTTTCATTGAGAAATTTTTGGGCATAAAGCAGTTGAACGGATTTTTGAAAATTTTGCCAAAATCGGACATTAAGAATTTTAGTTTTAAAATCAACTTTAATAAAAAAATCTACAATATAAAATATGAAAAAAACAAACAACATTTTGTTAGGTTTGGCGGTCTTGAATTTGTGAATTTAGACAATGTAAATTTAAAATATATTTATGAAAATGATATAACATTTTGCGGATAATGTTCAATGTGATATAATAACTATATGGAAGATTTTAATTCAAAGAGAGTGCCACTTGCAGAAAGAATGAGACCGACAAGTTTTGAAGAATTTGTTGGGCAAGAACATATTGCAAGAAAGGGCAGTTTGTTTAGAAGAGCAATAGAGACTGGAACGCTTGGAAGTGCCATCTTTTTTGGACCTCCTGGAACTGGGAAGACCACGCTTGCAAATATAATTTCAAATTTAGATAATGGCATATTTAAAAAATTAAACGCAGTTTCAAGCGGCGTGGCAGATGCAAAAAAGATTATAGAAGAAGCAAAGAAAGATAAATCTTTGTTTTCTAGGCAAACATATTTATTGTTAGATGAATGCCACAGATGGAGTAAAGCGCAAAGCGATTGCATTTTGGCGGCTGTTGAAGATGGCACTATTGTTTTTATAGGAACAACAACAGAAAATCCTTATCATAGTATGACGCCGGCGATTGTTTCGCGTTCAAAAGTGTTTGAATTTAAACCGCTTGAAAAGGAAGATATCAAAAAAGCACTTGTGCGAGCAATAAACGATAAAGAAAAGGGGCTTGGTCAATTTAATGTCAAGATTTCAGATGAAGCTTTAAATCATTTAGCGTGGGCTGCAGGTGGAGATTTGCGCTCTGCCTATACTTCTTTGGAACTTGCAACTTTAACAACTAAGCCAAACGAAAATGGCGAAATAGTGATAGATATTTCAGTTGCAGAGGATTGCGTCCAGCAGAAAGCCTTTTCTTTAGATGAAACAAAATATTATGACTATTTAAGCGCTTTTTGTAAATCCATTAGGGGAAGCGACCCTGATGCAGCGCTATTTTATAGTTCTCGCTTGATTGAAGCGGGCGTAGACCCACAAATCATTGCAAGGCGACTTATTGCTCATTGTTCTGAAGATATCGGAATGGCAGATAGCAACGCATTGCTTCTCGCAACTTGCGCATTATATTCAATTAAAAATTTAGGCGTGCCAGAAGCATTGCTTAACTTGTCGCACGCAATCGTGTATGCTTGCACGGCAGAAAAGTCAAATTCTGTTTATCTTGCAATGAGCAAGGCGCAAAATGCTGCCAAAAACTTTCCAGATGCCGAAGCACCTTTCCATTTAAGAAATCATCCTTCAATAAATGACAATAAAAAAATAAAATATAAATATCCGCACGATTATGGTGGTTGGGTTAAGCAACAATATTTGCCAGATGAATTGAAAAACGAAAGGTTTTATATTCCATCTCAAAACGGCAAAGAAAAGAATTTGAAATTAAAAAAAGACAACTAATTAATAGTTGTCTAAAATATTGTTCATTATAATTACATCACTGGCAGTTACAATTCCAAGCGGAATTTCCTTAATATTGCCAGTTTTTGTTATTAAAACAGCAATAAGTTTTCTGTTTGAGTAAAATTGATTTAAAACTTTTTCAATCGTGACGTTCATATCCACAACTTCATAATATTTAGATGTTGTTTCTGGCTTTATGATTTCTTCCACCAAAGTGTTGTTTATGTATTCGTCAACATTTTCGTGCCTTTCTATCGCTTTGCCAATTTCATCAAGAATTCTTTGACCATTTGCAATTCCAATCAAGCCACCGTCTTTATAAATAGGAATGTTACTAAATTCAGATGTTGAAATCAATTCAATGACATCAATAAGTTTGATGTCGCTTTGTGCGCATAAAACATCTTTGTGACAAATAACATCAAGTGCTTTTGGCGGGGTTTTGATTGCGTCTGCAATTTTTTCAATTTTTTCAACTATTTCAATATGCGGTTCAGCAATTATGTAATCCTCATTGCCGCCGTGAATAATTGCATTTCTTAGCCTTCCAAAATCGATTAAATCGTCTTCATATTTTCTAACTAAATAATTGAGCGGGACGGCTCTTCTAATTAGGTCTGAAAAACTCATACTTCTTTTAAAATTGTGTTGAACTCTAATCGCATAATCAATGGTGTTATATGCGTTGATAAATCTGCGCGCGTTGCTTTCCATAAATTGCTCCTAATATTAGTTTACACATTTTATGAAAAATATCAAAAGATAATTGAGTTTTTTTAATATAAAATTAATTTGTCAAAACTGTTGATTTTTTTTTCGAATTAAAATATAATACTATCGTTGCACTAGGCGGGGAGTTAGCGGTGCCCTGAACTTGCAATCCGCTATAGCAAGGTTGAATGGTTGGTGCGGCGGTTAAAAGTTTTTGGATGAATTTTATTTTTTTATGGTGAAATCAAGGTCTTATGCAATATTTTGTTGTGAACCATGTGAGGTCCTGACGGAAGCAACATTAAGCAAATGTAAATATGTGATGTAAGGAAACTTTGGTGGAGTAGAAGGGTAGAGTGGCTCATTAGTTTTTGCCGACAAGCCAACCTGTGCAATGTGTTCCCATAGTTAAACGGATATAACATTCCCCTCCTAAGGGAAAATTAGGGGTTCGATTCCCTTTGGGAACGCCAAGCACTTGCGGACGGAGAACAGAAATGTTCTCCGTATGTTTTTTTTCAAAAAACAAGCGGGAAAATTCCCGCCCGCAAGTGTGGGGTATAAGTAATTAGCAAGTTAAAAGAAACGATGCAAGTAGACGCGGTAGCACAACCGCTAGAATTATAAATTGTCGAGCTTTTGGCTCGATTTTTTTATTCAAAAAAATGCAGCGCTTTTACGCTCGCAATTTCCTCTATACCGACCAAACGCGAAATG
>ULTC01011543.1_pt1 | contig 37892 bp, 31 predicted proteins | sample 1957091 | NCBI WGS metagenome assembly ULTC01 (sample SAMEA4835720, study PRJEB28245) | human gut metagenome | biome: gut microbiome; material: fecal sample | place: Denmark | collected 2008 | reverse complement strand
AATATACCAGGGGGATGGGGGGGTATGTCAAGCATTTTGAGGCCATTTTTCGAAAATTTTCAAATTTTCCAAAATTTTGTGACGTCGCCACATTTCTTGCTGGGGTGTCGCTTTCTATTGAACAAACTTTGTTTCTTCTCTCACATTTTTTGCGGGGTTGCTGGTTTCCAATTTTTATGTTTTTGCTTGGTCGCTTTAAAGACATAACATTTCAAAAGTCTTTAGTGTCAAAGTTTTAAGTATTAAAATGCATTTATATGTCAATAAATTTATTATGTATATTTTCCCATTACAAATTGGCAACGCCTGCATAAATGAAAATTCTGCCGTCATTACAACGATTGACAAAAATGGCAAAATCAACATTTCTGCAAAGCGTGATGAAAACAACTATGACAATGTTAAACTTCCATTCTTCCGCGGAATAACATATTTTTTATTTGGACTTTATTTATTTTTCGCAAATATCATTTATTCAAGAAATTTAATAGAAAAAAATGAAAAAAATGATGTAAAAAATAGCAAAATTAAACTTTCAACTGATGCAATAATATTATTTATTTGTTTTTTAGTTGGATTTATTTTAGGTTTTATTGGAATTGTTTTAATCCCATATTTTTGTTTAAGAAGTTTGGGACGAAGCGGAATGAGTTATGGCTTAATGTGTTTTATTTCCGCATTGATTAGAATTGGAGTTTTAACTTTAATTTTAGGAATTTTTAAATTGATTCCAAGTTATAGGCAATTTTGTAGGCACAATGCCGCTGGAAATCTAGCGTATAAACAAGCGTATAACATCAACAATGATAGTTATCACCTGTCCACTAATTTTTTATCTTTCGCAATCACTTGTTTTTATCTTTTATTGTTTGTAACATCTTTTACGGCGTTTAATATAAATTATTTGTTGAAATTATTGATTAATATTGCTATAATATTAACTATTGTTGGCGCTTTATATGAATTTTTAAAATTTTTAGAAAACAAAAGCGGAATTTTATATTCAATATTTGTTTTGCCATTTTCGTTTTTTGTTACTAACAAACCAACAAGCACTGAAAAAAATATTGCTAGTTCGGCAATAGGAGAATTAAAACTAATGCAAGAAAATAAAGAAAGATTGATTGAAGAAATTTCAGGCAAAGACATTCCTATGAGTGTCGTTCTTTCTGAAGTCAAAGAAAAGTTATCCAAGGCGGGAATTGAAAGTGCCGCAGAAGCAGAATGGCTTATTGCAGAGTCTTTGAATAAAAACAGAAACGAAATAAAATTGCAAACAACTGTTACTAAAGACGAATATAAGAGAATCAACTGGGCGACCTCTAAACGCGAAAAGCATATACCATTAACCAAAATTTTCAATCGCGCTTGCTTTTATGGGCTTGACTTTTATGTTGACAAGAATGTGCTTTCACCTAGACCAGAAACAGAAATTTTAGTTGAAGAAGCAATCAATGAAATTAAAAATTCTAATAACAGCAAGATTAAAGTCTTAGATTTATGCGCTGGTAGCGGCTGCATTGCAATAACTATTGCTAAAAACACAAATGCAAAAGTATATGCCTCTGATGTTTCAGATGCTGCACTTAATGTTGCAAAAAAGAATGCGGAAACGCACAAAGTTAACATAAAATTCATAAATTCAGATTTATTTAACAATCTAAAAAAAGAAAAATTTGATATTATTATCTCAAATCCGCCATATATTAGGTCAAAAGATATCTTATCTCTTGAAGATGAAGTGAAAAAGTTTGACCCAATGATTTCTCTTGATGGTGGAGAAGATGGCTTATACTTTTATCGCGAAATTGCAAAACACGCACCAGCACATTTAAACAAAAATGGCAAGTTATTTTTAGAAATAGGCATAAACGAGGCCAAAAGCGTTAAAAAATTGTTGCAAAATAATTTTGAAAATATTAAAATTAAAAAAGATTATGCAGGCATTGACAGAGTTGTCATTGCAGATTTAAAAGGGAAAAACGATAATGCTAGATAAAACAATTACATTTAAAAAAAGATTTGATGAGTTGACAGACTTAATTTCTAAACCTGAAATTATTGCAGATCAACAGCAATGGAAAAAATTAGTTAAAGAGAGAAGTGGGCTTGAAGAACTTGCAGAAGCCCACACTGCTCTTGAAAAACTTGTAAAAGAAAAAGAAGAAATACATAAAACTTTAGAAACTGAAACTGATGCTGAAATGTTAGAATTGTTCCGCGAAGAAGAAAAGGCTAACAAAGCAAAAATTGAAGAGCTTGAAGAAAAAATTAAGATTTTGCTTTTGCCAAAAGATGAAAACGATGAAAGCAATGTTATTATGGAAATCAGAGCTGGCGTTGGCGGAGAAGAGTCTGCCCTATTTGGTGCTGTGCTTTTAAAGATGTATTCGCGATTTGCGGAACGCAATAGGTGGAAAGTTGAAATGATTGATGTTTCCGAAACAGAAATTGGCGGCATTAAAGAATGTTCATTCACAATCAGCGGCAAAGGCGCTTATGCAAAATTGAAATATGAAAGCGGCGTTCATCGTGTTCAACGCGTTCCAGAAACTGAATCACAAGGCCGTGTTCACACTTCAACAGCCACAGTTGCAGTTCTTCCAGAAGTCGAAGATGTCGATTTTGAAATTTTAGATAAAGATATAAGAATAGACACTTATAGAAGTAGCGGCGCTGGCGGACAACACATCAACAAAACAGACTCCGCAATTAGAATCACTCACCTTCCAACAGGCATAGTTGTTGCTTGTCAAGATGAGCGCTCGCAAATCAAAAACAAAGAAAAAGCATTCAATGTTTTGCGTTCTAAACTTTATGATTTTTATAAATCGCAAAAAGATAAAGAATATGCAGATAACAGGAAAAGTCAAATTGGCAACGCTGAAAGATGCGAGCGTATAAGAACCTACAACTATCCACAAGGCAGAATAACAGACCATAGAATAAACTACACAGTATATAACCTTGAAGATTTCTTAGATGGAAATTTAGATGACTTATTAAACAATTTAGCGATAGCAGACCAAAAGGCAAAATTGGAAGCGGCATTAAACAATCAAAATTAAACTGCAAAATTTGCAGTTTTTTTATAGTTTCACTTTAAATATATGTTGAAATTTAATATGTTTTATGTTATTATATTTTTAGAGGTGAATTATGGGTAAAAAAGTTCATAAAGGATTTTTCAGTTATTTATTTATTTTTTTAGGAATAGCTGTAGCATTTGTCCTAGTTTGTGCAGTGATTATGATTTGCAGCCCAGGAACAAAAATCTTTGGACTAAGTTATTACAAAATTAAAGGTTCAGTAAACTTTGAAACTGCAACAGTTTATTCAGCAGATGGCGAAGTTGTTAAAAATGCAGATGGTTCAAACAAAACAATAGATGTCAACACAGTATCTGCCGACGCTTCTAATTTTAAAACTATAGAAATTAACTCCAATTTGTTTGATGTTGAGTTCGCACAAAAATCCACAGCAGATGGCGCAGGCGTTAGAGAATTGTTATCTATTAATATTGATGCGAATGCACACGGATTTACAAATGGAACAATCACAAAATTGAAATTTGTTCCTAAATATTTTGAAGACACAAAAACTTTACAAATAAACATTGAAGTTCCAACTGGATTTATAAATTTTTCAAGCAGCAACAAAATAAAAGTTAATTTACCTATGAATTTTAGCGATGAATTGAATATCGTTGTTAATTCTCAAAAAGGCAATGTTAAACTTGGAGGCTCAGAAGATGCCACATATACTCCTGGAACACTCAATGCTTCATCAGTAAATATAACTACAACTAGCGGAAATATTTCAACAACAAAGTTTTTTAAATCAACAAATATTTTAAAAGATTATTCATTTAAAACTGAAACAGGCGATATCAATTATGATAGAGCGCTCGTTTGCAAAAATTTAGATGTTACAACTAAAACAGGCGAAGTTAAATTCAGCAATGAAATTTTAACAGTTGCAGAAAAATTTAATTTCACAGCCGACCACTCATATATTACAATTAATAAAATTACATCGCCTGTTGTAAATTTCGCAGCAAAGAGTGGAAAGATTTATGCAAATGAAATAACAGGCAATGTCGAATTATTGGAAAACACAAATAATTGCGATTTGCAAGTAGACACAATAGACGGCTTTTTGAAAATTGGAACATTAAATGAAGAAAACATATCCACAAAAACAACTGTAAAAATTAAAAATTATGTTTCTGGAATCTGCAATATTTGTACAACTGGAGATATTAATATTGGCGAAATCAGAGGCACAACAAAATTGAGAACTCATAGCGGCAGCATTTCCGTTCCAAAGATCAATGCAGAACTTACAATTACAGCCGTTTCAAGCAACATCAATTTAGGAAACATCACAGATGATAATGACGAAATTGTTGATAAAGGCATAACAAAAAAAGTTGTAGTAAATGGCTCTGAAAACACAAATATCAATGCATATTTTAAAAATATTATCGACGGCTCAACTTTAATCACTAAAAAAGGAAATATCCAAGCAAATATCAGCCAAGGCGCAACTTGCAAAATTGTAGCAAACGCGAAAGGTATCAGCGTTGACGGCATTGCAAAGACCTCTCCACTTAATTATCAAATCAATTCTGGAACAGAAATATTGACTTTAACATCAACGGAAGGCAACATCGCAATAACAGTTGACTAAATTAAAAAATCACAACTAAATGTTGTGATTTTTTTAACAAAAAAAGAGCAAAACTGCTCTTTTATTATTCTCCTTTAAATGGAAGAAGTGCCATAATACGTGCTCTTTTAATTGCTTCTGTTAATTCTCTTTGATGTTCAGCACATACGCCAGTTTGCCTTCTTGGCAAAATTTTGCCTTTTTCTGTTACGAATTTTCTAAGTTTGTTTACATCTTTATAGTCGATGTATTCAACTTTATCAACACAGAAAGTGCAAACTTTTTTCTTTGATTGTTTTTTAAACTTTTTGCGTTCTTCTGTTTTAACTTCGCTCATAATTATTCTCCTTTATTAGAATGGTAATGTATCATCATCAATAGGTTGAAGTTCTGCAACGTCTTCTTTCTTCTCTGCTGCATCACCTGCTCTTGATGCTAAAAATTCAACTTCGTCAGCTGTGATTTCAGTGATATATCTCTTTGAGCCATCTTGTGCGTCATAACTTCTTGTTTGGATTGAACCAATTACGGCACATTTGCTGCCCTTTCTAAGATATTTGCTGCAATTTTCTGCTTGAGATCTCCAAGCAACGATATTTAAGAAGTCTGTTTCTCTTTCACCGCTTGCTCCAACAAACCTTCTTGAAACAGCAAGTGTAAATCTACAAACTGAAATTCCTGAATTTGTTGTTGTGAGTTCAGGGTCTTTTGTTAAATTTCCGATTAAAATAGCTTTATTCATAAATTAACCTCTATAATTATTTTTTTATAATCATTTGTCTTACAACATATTCTGTTATGTTCATTGTGTTGTTGATAACTGCAACAGCTTCAGGATTTGCACTGAAGTTTACGAGAACATAAAAGCCTTCGTTTTTGAAATCTATAGGGTATGCAAATTTTTTCATTCCCCATTTATCAGTTCCTGCAATTTCGCCACCATTTTTTTCGATAAGTGCTTTAACTTTTTCTATAACACCTTCTCTTTGTTCTTCGGTTGCGCTTGAAGAAATGATATACAAGAGTTCATACTTGTTCATATTCTACCTCCTTTTGGACAGTCTCTTGAAATAAATCAAGGCATACTGGTTTTCTTGATATACACAAAAAAACAAGGACTTTCATCAAGTCCTTGTTATATTATCATAATATCGATTAAATTGCAAGTGATTTTCTTCAAATTTATTTTTCTTCTTTTTCAACTATCAAACTTTCAGTTGTGAGAAGCGTTCCTGCAACGCTAGCCGCATTTTGCAAAGCCGACAGAGTAACTTTTGCAGGGTCGATAATGCCAGCATCAAACATATTAACAAATTTGTCATTAAGTGCATCATAGCCAAAATCTGCATCGCTGCTTTTTAAAATTTCATTTATTATAACCCCGCCATCAACGCCGCTATTCAAACAAATTTGTTTAATTGGCGCATAAAGTGCATTCTTTACAATCTCAGCACCTGTCTTTTCTTCGCCCTCTAATTTATCTATAAATGGTTGCAATTTTGATGCGATTTTCAAAAGTGCTGTGCCGCCGCCAGCGACAATTCCTCCTATTGTCGCAGCCCTTGTTGCAGATAAAGCGTCTTCAATTCTGAGTTTTTTCTCCTTCATCTCAACTTCTGTTGCTGCTCCTACATTGATAACAGCAACTCCTCCTGATAGTTTAGCAAGCCTTTCTTTTAAGTTTTCTTTTTCATAATCTGACTTGCAGTTTTCAATTTGATTTTTTATAAGTGAAATCCTCTTTTTAATTTCCTCTTTATCTCCCATTCCTTCAACAATGGTAGTGTTATCTTTATCCACTTTAACTGATTTTGCTCGGCCCAACATTTCTAATGTAACTTGTTTTAAATCTTGACCTAATTCTTCACTAACAAATGTTCCGCCCGTCAAAATTGCAATGTCTTCTAGCATTTCCTTTCTATTATCTCCAAATGATGGTGCTTTAACGGCAACGCAAGTGAATGTTCCTCTCAATTTATTAAGCACTATCATTGCAAGCGCTTCATTTTCTATTTCATCAGAAATTATAAGAAGCTTTTGATTAGCGCTGACTATCTTTTCAAGAAGTGGCAAAATTTCTTGCATATTGCTTATTTTTTTATCGGTAATCAAAATTAAAGGGTTATCTAATTCAGCCACCATCTTTTCCATATCTGTGCTCATATATGGAGAAAGATATCCGCGCTCAAACTGCATACCTTCCACAACTGTCAAGTCAGTTTCCATTGTCTTGCTTTCTTCAATCGTTATAACTCCATCACTGCCAACTTTTTCCATAGCAACAGCAATCAATTTTCCTATTGCCCTATCTCCAGCGGATATGCTTGCGACTTGCTCAATTTCTGTTGATGTTTCCACCTTTTTGCTATTCTTTTCCAATTCTTTTTTAATTTCATCAACGCATTTAAAAATTCCATTGCGCAAAATAATTGGATTTGCACCCGCAGCAAAGTTTTTTAATCCTTCCTTAACTATTGCTTGTGCTAAAACTGATGCTGTTGTTGTTCCATCTCCTGCAACTTCGTTTGTTTGAACGCTCACCTCTTTAATAAGTTGTGCACCCAAATTTTCAAAAGGGTCATCAAGTTCAATCTCTTTTGCAATGGTTACGCCATCGTTAGTTATTAGTGGAGTGCCCATCTTTCTTTCAAGCACGACATTTCTTCCTTTTGGTCCTAATGTAATTTTAACAGTGTCAGCAAGTTTGTTCACCCCGTTTTCTAACGCTTTTCTTGCTTCTTCGCCGCTCTTTATAATTTTTGACATATTCTACTCCTTTTCCACTATCGCCAAAATGTCCCCTTGACGAATGATTAGAAATTCTTCCTTATCTAATTTGTATTCAATTCCAGCGAACTTGGAATATAGCACTTTATCGCCAACCTTGACTTTCATTTCGCACTTTTTCCCATCGCTTTCAACGCCATCACCAATGGCGACAACCAAAGCCATATGAGGCTTTTCAACAGCACTTTCAGGAATAAAAATGCCGCTTTCAGTTTGCTCTTTATTTTCAATAGGCTTTAACACAACCCTATCAAAAATTGGTCTAATTTTCATAATTCCTCCGTTATTTAATTAATATATGTAATTTTCAAAAAATAAATTGCGTTTTAACGCGACTTTTCATACTTTTTGAGAGATATACATAAATTACATTAAACATCATAATTTTATTACTTATCTTAAGTCAAGTATGACTGCCAAAGGAGTTAAAATGGAAATAGATATTTCAAACTCTAAAAAGCCTAAAAGAAAAGGCAACAGATTTTTCTTTTTTGTTTTGACAATTCTATGCGTTGGAGTATGCGTTTTCGTTTCACACTTTTTTGCTTCAATCATAACAACTGGCGCAACTGGAATTGTTTCTAACTCAAACACTTCGTCATCTTCCGAATATAAGTTGTATGCCCTTTCGCTTGCTTCATATTTGAATAAAACACAGGCGGAAGATTATTCAAACATCGTTAAAAAACAAGGCGCGGGTGGCAATATTTATGAAAAAGATGGCACATATTATGTTTTAGCATCAATATATGAAAAGAAAAATGATGCAGAATCCGTTCTCAAAAATTTGACGGAAAACGCCAATGCTGAAATCATAGAAATAAAAATAGACAAAGTCACACTTAACGATATGAGTGGAAGCAATTTGAAAAAGGAATATTTGGATTTTTTATCTGATTTAAAAGAAACATATTCAAAGCTATATGACATTTCTGTTTCTTTGGACACTGCTGTCTATTCAGAAACAAAATCCAGGATTGAAATGGATAATGTAAAAACAACCTTGCAAAAAAGCTTTGACGAATTATCCAACGGTACCACCTCAACTGATGGCGTTTACTATGTTATAGTTAAAAATTCAGTTCAAAAAATTATAAATAATATTGCCGAAGCAGTGGAATATACTTCATCAGACGGCTTCCCACTTACTGCTAAAATTAAAAACTTATATATTTCCGTCGTCTTTGATGTTTCGGATTTAGTTGATTTTTTAAATGATAAATAATTGATTAAATATATTAAATAAAAGTATAAAGTTATATGTATTTTTTATAATATTTAGGACAAACTATATTTGCTGAAAGATATTTTCAGTAATATAGGAGGTGTAGAATGTTTGGCAAGACTAAACAAAGTGGAAGCACAACTCATAAAAAGGCAGGAACAACAAATAGTAGCCGTTCTAACGTAGAGGCTGCTAGAACAGCAAAAACTGCTAAAACTGCAACAAGAAGAACAACACGTAATTGTTCATCTTCAAGAGTTGAATCAGCAAAAACTAATGCAACCACAACAAGAAATTGCGGGTCAAGAAGTTCAAGCGGTTCAAGGTCTAACAAAAAGACAACAAACTGCTCAAACTAACAGCAATTAAACCTCAAAAAAAGGATTAGCAATCGTTAATCCTTTTTTCATTTTAACAATTTTTAAAACTTTTTACATAAATTGATAAAAACGCTTGACAGTTGAATGATTATTCAACTATAATTACAGCGTAATTCAATAAAAAGGAATAAACAATGGGAAAAAATGAATTGATGTGTGATTGTGATGTTATTCACGAAAATCTTGTAGAAGTTGCAAAATCTAAACTTTTTGACGATGAAAAACTCTTGCTAATTGCAGATTTTTATAAAGCATTATCCGACAGCACAAGGATTAAAATAATAAATTTATTAGAGAAAAGCGAACTTTGCGTTTGCGATATTTCTGTAATTTTAAATATGACAAAATCAGCCGTTTCTCATCAATTAAAAAATTTAAGAGAAATGAATTTGGTTAAATGCGAAAGAAAAGGCAAAGAAATTTGGTATACACTTGCAGATAATCACGTAAAACAGGTTTTTGATATTAGTTTAGAGCACATTTTAGAGGAAAATTATGAAGAATAGATATAAAATTGAAGGGCTAGATTGTCCTAATTGTGCAAAAACTTTAGAAATAAAAGTAAATGAATTAAAATCTGTTAATGCTGCAAAAATCAATTTCGTTAAGTCATATATTGAAATTGAAAGCGATAATTTAGATAACGCAATAAATGATGTAATCATCTTGGTAAAAAAGATTGAGCCAAATGCTAAAATCATTGTAAATAATCAAAAAATTAAAAAAATTAACAAAAATTTAATTTTAGATTTAACTTTTTTACTTGTGGGGTTAGGCGTTGGATTAATTGCACTCTTTGTGCCAATGCCAAACTATTTATTTTGGATTCTTTATTCTTTAAGTGCTTTATTTATGGGGTATAAAACTTATTATAAGGCAATTCAACTTTTATTTAAAAAAACAATCAACGAAAATCTTTTAATCACTATTTCAGTGATTGGCGCTGCTTTAGTTGACGAATGTATGGATTCTTTGATGGTTATTGCCCTTTATTCCATCGGAAAGCTTTTAGAAAATCTCGCTTTAAATAAATCGCGTAAATCTATAGAAAAACTAACTAATTTAAAGCCTGAACAAGCAGTAAAACTTGTTGATGGCCAAGAACAAATTGTATCTCCAAATGAGGTTCAAATCGGCGATATAATCATTGTTAAGCCAGGCGAACAAGTGCCTATTGATGGAATTGTCATTGATGGCGAAGCAAATATTGATGTTCAAAGTTTAACAGGCGAAAGCTTGCCAAAACATTTACAAGCAAATGATGAAATTTTATCAGGTTCAATAGTTTTAGACAGCGTTTTAAAAATTCAAACAACAAGCGTTTATGAAAATAGCACCGTTTATAAAATTTTGGATATGATAGAAAACGCAAGTGAAAAGAAATCAAAAACTGAAACAGTTATATCAAAAATGACAAAATGGTATACTTTGGGCGTAATTTTGCTTGCCCTGCTCGTTTGGGGTATCGTTTGGGCAGTTACAAAGGATATAAACACAGCCATATATCGCGGTTTAATTTTCTTAGTCGTTTCCTGCCCTTGCGCCTTTGCAATTTCAGTTCCATTAACATATTTTTCTGGCATAGGCAATGCATCAAAGAAAGGAATTTTGATTAAAGGTTCAAACTATCTTGATGCAGCAGCAAATTTAAAAGTCATAGCATTTGATAAAACTGGAACGCTTACAACTGGAGAATTTAAAATAAAAGAAATAATTTCTTTGTCTGAAAAATATACACAAGAAGATATTATCTATCTTTCTGCCCTTGGTGAAAAGAACTCGCTTCACCCCCTTGCTAAAACAATAGTTAAAAATTGCCCAAAAGAATTGCAAGAAGTGGAAAATATAAAAGAAATTCCAGGTGAAGGCGTATATTTCAACTTTAACAATAACAATTATTTTGTAGGAAGAAAAAACAAACTTTTAACAGACACAACAGTTGAGTTATATGAAAACGAAGAAAAAATTGGAGAAATCAAACTGGAAGACACAATCAAAGACACTTCAATCACCGCCTGCAATGAACTCAATAAAATGGGAATCCAAACTGTTATGCTTTCTGGAGATAATCAATTTGTTGTTGAAAATGTTGCAAATCAAATTGGGATTAATAAAGCCTATTCAAATTTGCTGCCACAAGACAAATTTAATTGGATAGAAAATGAAAAAGCAAATTCCAAAAACAAAATTGGCTATGTTGGAGATGGCTTAAACGATGCCCCTTCATTAACCCTAGCCGATGTTGGTTTTAGTATGGGATTAAAAGGAAATGCAGCAAGCATAGAAGCATCAGATATTGTGCTTGCGAACGATAATCCTGAAAAGATTGTAGAATCAATTAAAATATCTCGCTACACAAAAAAGATTGTTTGGGAAAATATTGCCCTTGCTGCAGGAATAAAGATAATTTTCTTATCACTTGGCGCTTTTGGCGTAACGGGAATGTTAAGCGCAGTTATTGCTGATGTGGGCGTAACGCTGCTCGCCATAATAAATTCATTAAGAGCATTAAAATATAAAGCAAAATAAGAAAATACGCACATTTTGCTTGCGCGATTAAAAAAAGAGCATTAATTGCTCTTTTATATTTCTTCAACAGATTTTAAAAGCACGTTGACCATATCATTTACGTGTTTATAATTTTCCATCATACTGTCAAAAGGCCTTTTTACATCAAGTTTAGCAACTGATGTGCCAAAGCAGACCATATGCCTTGCTAATTTTGCAAATATTTGAATTGAATAACTTGTTCCAACATTTGTGGCAATTTCCATAATGTTTACATAACAATTTTTCCCATACATCTTTGCTGGTTTGTGGAATAAAGGCTTCATTGAAGATGTTGATGTAACTGCATAATCTGAAGCATTTTCTTTGATATATTCATTAACATTTTCAACCGCATTGTTATTTTGTTCTAATCTTTCAAGTTCTGCATTTAATTCTGCGATAAATTGTGAAGAACTTTCGCCATAATCGAACATACTTACAACATCAAATCCGCCAGTTTTTCTTTCAACAGCAAATCCATATAAACAAGGAACTGCTTCGGTTGACAAAATTGAAAAGTCTTTATATCTTTCTGGTTTAATAATTCTCCAACCTTCTGGTTTTGTAAATTGAAATTTATTTTCTGCCATAATTTCTCCTTTCTTCTAGATTAATTATTTCACATAATAATATATTTGTCAAATAAAATTTAAAAAAGATTTTATCAAAAAGATACAAATATTTAAAAAATTAATTGACAATTATCCGTGCTTATGTTAAACTCACAATGCTTTAATTTAAAAGCACAAAACGCATTAATTAATAGAATTTTTGCAGAAGTACCCAAGTGGTCGAAGGTCTTGCTTCGCAAGCCACTCGCAAATTATAAATTTGCTCCCGCTTTGGCTACAAATAGTCCACTGGACTATTTGCTTAACGCGTCGCACCCCTGCTATCTTAGCAGGCTCGCCCAAAAGTTCATTAATTGAGCAAACTTTTAGTTTTTTTGCAGAAGTACCCAAGTGGTCGAAGGGGCTCCCCTGCTAAGGGAGTAGGTCTGTAACAGGGCGCGAGGGTTCAAATCCCTCCTTCTGCGCCAAGAAAAAAAAGAGAGTGCCTATGGCAGTCTCTCTTTTTTTTCTGCGTGTGTCGTAATCAGCAAATCTTGAAAATCGTCGCTTATTTCCGCGGTAGCACGACAAGATGAAATTGTCGAGCGTTTTGCTCGATTTTTTTATTCAAAAAAATGCAGCGCTCTTTCGCTCGCAATTTCCTTCTTACCGACCAAACGCGAAATTCGCACAGCTCATTTCGGTCGGTACTCTCGTGCGAAGTTGTTTCTTCGTAGTTATATGTGGTCGGTTATTTTATTGGGATTTGAACTAAGCGTAAAAAAAGTTGCCAGTGGCAAGTTTTTTAGCGCCGGTGTGAAAGCGAGCATCGACCCACAGCGAAATGCTAGCAAAGCGGAGCAAATCCCTCCTTCTGCGCCAAGCACTTGCGACGAAAGGCAATGCCTTTCGTTTTTTGTTGCAAACAAAAAAGCGGGAAAATTCCCGCTCGCAAGTGCGTGATATTAGTAGCTGGCAGATAAAGAAAATCGTCGCTTATTTCCGCGGTAGCACGACAAGATGAAATTATCGAGCATCGTAAATGAACTAATATTTATTTTTTATAATCTAATTAAAATAAAAAGCGGCAATGCCGCAAAAAAACTGGCTATTGCCAGTTTTTTATTCATCATCTCCAGTTACAAATGGTCCAACACGCCTTGCTTGCTTGTGCTTCTTTCGCGCTATCGATTGCAATTTCTTCTTTTTGATGATTTTAATAACAATTATTAAGAGTATAATCAACAAAATGCAACCAAACGCAATCATAATCCACATAAATAAATTGATTTTTGAAACTTTGATTTCACAATCTGCAGTTATGTTGTCCAGCGATTTATCAAAGCGAACAAGTTCACCAAAGTTCTTTTGAATGATGTTGTCGCCATCAACAGTTTCGCCGTGCCTTACATTGCGTTCAACCCTATTGCCATCTGGCAAAATAAAAGTTACAGTATAGATATTTTGCGTATATTTCGCTTTGAATGTCCTGTTTGATGTAACGGCATCGGTTGTGCTAGCACCTTCCAAAATCCAAACTGGCGCGGTTTGCGTGTATCCCGTCTTTTCTGGTATTTCAGGAATTTCCGTTAGCGTTTTGCCGTGTTCAATGTTGTATGAATTTATAATCTCGCCGTCAGCCTCAAACTTAACAAGATATACATTGATATCAATATCGCCATAAATTGCTAAATTTTCAGTGATTGGTGCGTTGTTGTAATTCCAAACAACTGAATTTTGTGTAAACGCAGCGTTGACTGGTAAATTTGGGAAAGAAGAAATTATGTCATTATAATTGCATATAATTTCACTAATTTTTTTGTTTTCTAAAAGTTCTTTGCCGCCTTCTGCATTTAAATTGTGATAATAATTTACATAAAATTCAACTGTGTACTTGTTTATCACATAAATTTCATATAGATTAAAATTAGATTTTATTAACCTGCTAGCATCAAAAGGCTCATCGCCCGCCTCATCATAAGCCCAATAAGGGGTTACTTGGTCGTAGCCAATTTTAGATGCGATTGTTGGAATCGTCGCAGTAAATGCAGTGTTGTATTCCACTTCAATTTCTTCAGTCGTGCCGTTTTCGTGTATAAATGTTACTTTCAACACATCAGGAACATATATCGCATATAAAGTTGTCGCATCATCTATATTTTCATTGTTGTATGCCGTTGAACCTTCCGTGTCATACGCCCAATACGATGGGTGAACAGTGTAGCCTGTTTTAGGCGGAATTGTTGGGAAATTGGTTGGCTTTGTGCCAGAAACTATTATTTCAGAACCAACTAACTCCCAAGAATTTGTGCTGTCGTTGAATATCTTATAAGAAATTTCAATTTCAACGCCCCAAATTCCATATACTTTCAAGTGGTCAGTAACATAAGTGTAGTCTGTTGTGTTCCAGCCGCCAAAGCGGAACCCTTCGCGAGTGCCTACCTCTTCCGTTGTTGGTGGTGTTACGCTTGCACCAAATGGAACTTTTTGAGTTGAACCTATTTTATTGTAATAAGTGTCCGTTTCAGCATCATAATATTGATAAAATTCAACGATATATTCCGCACTAACTAGCAAATAAGGCTCTGAAAGGCTTTCATAGCCCGCAGGGAGCACAAGTGAATATGTTGGGTCCCTAAGCATAAACACATCTTGCGTAATCGCCGCTTGATTTTTAAAATAAACGAGATTTTCACCCACCAAATCGTTGTCATCTGTGTTCTCGGCATAAAGTTTTATTGGATTTGTGGTCAAAAGTTTTTCATTTACAATAACATATATATCGTTTGCAAAACATATTGAAGAACCATTTCCAAGCGCAAAATTTTCACCAACTGCCAAAAATTTTGTTACATAAATTGATTGCCCTATGTTTTCACTTGCTATGTTTGCAGAAATGTAACTTGCACTTGTCTTTTCTGCAACCCAATAAATGTCGTTTCCATACTCAGTTGCAGTGTTGTCGCTTATTGTTCCGTTGTTTATCTTAACAGTTCCACCATTGTGATAAATTCCACCGCCATTTTTTAATGCCGTGTTGTTTGTCATTGTCATATCTGTTATGTTAAGTGTTCCGCCAGTAACCGCAATCGCACCGCCATAATCAGTTTCATTGTTGTCAAAACTTGCAGAAATTATGTTCAGCGTGCCAGAATTGTAAACTTCTATTGCACCACCATAGCCCATAACTCTTTCATCTTTCACGCAATCTGCAACGCTATTTTTAAACTGACAATTTGTTATAGTGGTCGTTCCGCCAGCAACTGCTAAAGTGCCACCGTGAACTTTTGAATTATTATCGTGCGTGTAGCCTTGCAAAATGTTACCATCAAAATTAGAATTTGTTAGCGTTAATGTACCTTGTGAAAAAATTGCACCTCCGCGTGCACCGCCAATGTTATTCAAAAATTGGCAATTATTTATGATTGCAGTTGAACCTGTAAAATTCAATGCTCCACCATTATAATTGGCTTTGTTATTTTGAAACATTACGCTTGATAATGAAATTTTAGATGATGAAATAGCATTAATTACTCCACCATTGAATGCATAATTGTTTTGTAGGGTTATATCGCCACTCATAGATAATGTTGAATTTGATATGCTTATTATGCTGCATTGTGTGCTTGAATTAACGGTCTCTAATGCTTCCGATTGCAAGTTTCCATCAAAAACCACTTTAGCGTTGTTTGATGTTTTGATGGTTACATCAGATAATGATTTAATATTGAACATTATAAATTTATCTGTGTTTGCTCTTGTTATGTTAGTGTCTGCAACAAAGTTTAATATTAATTTTTTTATTCCAAGCGCATTGTCGCCCGCTATTGTTATTTCGCTAGCAACAGAAATATTGCCTGAAATTTGAATTTCAGTTTCAGTGTCATAAGGTGCTGCATCAATGGCATCTTGCAAAGATGTGTAAGGCGTTCCCCCTATGCTTATAGAATATGTGTCGGCAAAAACGCTTTCTAAATTTGTGTTGAAAGCAAAAGCCATTGATAATACAAATAAAAATGATAATAATACTAATGATGTTTTCTTTAATAGTTTCATTTCAAATCTTCCTAAAAGATATATAACATATTTTGTGAAATAAAACAAAAAAAACAACATTAAATGTTGTTTTTTCTGTAAATTGCTTAAAATTTAATTAAGCAGCTACTGTAACTCCTTCCCAGCCAGCTGCTGTAAGAGCTTCGTTTGTCATGTTTTGTGATTGAATTACTTCAACGTCAACTGTAACAATAACTTGTCCAATTTCTTTTACAACTGCAGTTTCAGGACCATCACCATCAGGATCTGGAGTAACAACTACTGTTGGGCCACCAGCTTCAACATCTGTTCTTCCTGCTGTCCAATCAGCAAATTGTAAGTTACCATCTCTGAATAATGCGTGGCCTTCTTCACCAGCTACCATTTTTGTTAATGTTGTGCCAGCTCCATAATAGAAGTAGTCACCAACTTTTACCCAACCTGTTCCTGGTTGTAATTGACCAGCTAAATCAGTTCCGAAGAGTTGTTTCATTGTTTCATCACTGATTTCAACTGCAACACTTTCTAATCCGCTTCTTTCAGCATCAACAAAGTATTTAGCTGTGTAAGTTACTTTAACTCTAGCATAGAATGGAACGCTATTATCAGCTGCTGTGAGTGTTGGATTTTTAATAGTAACTAATTGTGCAGGAACAACTGAAAGATCTGTTAATGTAGAATCATCAGCTGCATTGATAAGGCTTCCTGCCATTTTGTTTGTCAAATCTCCATCAGTTCCATTAGTAAGAGTTTGAAGATTTGTAAATTTTAAATAAATTCCTTGGTCCATTTTAACTGTACCAGTTGCCCTACGTTGTGCTTGATACCAAGCTCCAGTTACACCAAAGCCGATAGCAAAAACTAATAAGAAGCAAAGTACGGCTACTAAACCAACTGCAAAACTTTTAGTTTTTTTATTCATAATTTTACTCCTTTTTTATTTCCTTGTTTTCGTGGAAGTTCAGTTAGGACAAACTTCAAACCTTTTTCCGCCGTTCTTTTGAATGACCCCCTTCACAAGTTACTTTATTATAAAATACATTTTGTAAACAAGTCAAACAAATTTAACAATTTTTTTTAAAAACTTTTCTTTTTGCGTTTTTTGTTATTAACAATACATTGTTTATTAATATATCATTATATCTTTCGTTTGCCCTGTATATCAATTATTTTGTACCAAAATTTAGAAAATATTAAAAATTATTTGCAAAAAATTTTATTATATGAAATAATCATATCGTGAGGTTAGAATTACACTTTAAAAGAATTATGGGGCTAGATTATGGCGATGTTCGAATTGGAATTGCGTTGTCAGACCTTTCTCGAACGATTGCAAACGGTCTAGAAACATATAAGTGTAAAAATAGCGAGCAAGACATTGTTTATATTTCTAATCTTGCCAAGCAAAATGATGTAGACTTGTTTGTTATGGGCTTGCCTTTGAATATGGACGGCTCAGAGGGAGCAAGGGCTGAAAAAACGCGTCAATTTGGCTCTAAACTAGAAGAATATTCTGGAATTGAAGTTAAATATGTTGACGAAAGGCTAACATCTGTTGAGGCGGAAGAACTTTTAATTTCCGCTGGAGTAAGGCGAGAAAAGCGTAAAGAAGTTATAGACAAGGTCGCCGCGACCTTAATATTAGAAAGTTATTTGCAAAATAACTAAGCCAATGGAGGTTAAAATGGCAAAAGAATGTAACTGCGGTCATGACCACAAACACGAACACAAAGAAGAAGTTGTTGATATTGTAGATTTATTATTAGACGAAAACAATGACGAACCAATTTCACTTTTTGACGAAAACGACAAGGAAATCAAGTTTGAACAAGTTGCTATAATTCCTGAATCTGAAAGAATTTATGCAATTTTGAAACCTATTGATGAAATGGAAGGAGTTGCTGACGATGAAGCGATTGTATTTGTTGTAGAATACGACGAAGATGGCAATTCATATCTTGTTGTTGAAACAAACGAAGAAATTGCGATAAAAGTATTTGATAAATACTATCAACTTCTCGATGAAGCCGAAGGCAAAGCAAAAAAAGAAGACAAATAATAAAAGCACCATACGGTGCTTTTTTTTATATTAAAAAATCGAAGCGATTAACTTCGATTTTTTTTGTAAAGGGGGAAATTCCCGGAGTAATAATTTTATTATTGCCAATTTTTGTTAAACTATTCAACTTCTGAAGGAATAGTTTCTTCTGGCAATTCTTCTGATGTTGCGGCTACAGCATTTTGATAATTTCCATCAATATTTGCATTTCTAAGTTCTGGGAAAGTATCTGCTCCAGCAGGCATATACCAAATGCTGCCTTCTGTCATACTAAATCCCTTTTCTGTATAGAAAGATTCGCCGCTCTTGATTGTTACTGAATCTGTGTAATATACAGATTGGTTGTTATAGTTGATTGCTCCGCCGTTTTTGATGACTTTATCTTCTGATTTAACAAGAGATTCATCAATTATGATGTTATAGATTGTTCCTAATTTTGTTCCTGCAAAACTATTAACAAAGTTGTAGAATCCAGTTCTTGTATCTGTGTAAGATTCAAAGTATTTGTCGCCAACACCTGAGAAAGTTGCTGCAACGATAATTCTTTCAAATTTTCCTGGGTGAACGATATATGTTGAAAGTCCTGCAACTTTAGCGCTGTTTGAATTTCCAACAAGGTTTGCTTTTACATAGCAATCTGCAACATATCCGCCAACTGCTTGTTTATCTGACAATGAAACGTTAACTGAAATGCCTCCAACGTGTTCTCCTGTGATTGTTCCAAGAACGTAGCATTCTGTAACATTTCCGAACAAGTTTGCTGCGATACCTCCAACATAGAATGCTGTCATATCCGCTTTAACGAATGATTGTTTGATTGTTGCGTTAACTGAAAGTTGTCCAGCAAGTCCACCAACCATATTGTTTGCTTGGTTAAGTTCTGCAATGATTGAAACTGAGTATCCGTCTCCAGCAAGTCCAGCGTGGCATTTTTCAATCAAGCCATTTGAAAGGCCTGCAATTCCGCCGATATATGTGTAAACTCTTGACATATCTTTGATATTAGCATTTTCAACTGCGCTTGAAATGATTTCTCCGCCGTTATAGCCAGCGATACCACCAATCATTTTAAGAAGTGCGCCTTCTGTGATTGTTGCGCCTGAGATATCGAAGTTTGCTTCAATTTTAATTCCAACAATTTTGCCTTCGTTATATCCAGCAACGCCGCCTAGGAATATGCTATTTGATGTGTTCAAGTTTGTAATTGAATTTGTATTTGTTGTGCTTGCCAAAACAGTGTATTGCAAGAGTTCTTCTTCACCTGCGCTAACTGTTTTTGTTGTTCTTATAACTCCTTTGTTATATCCAACAACGAAGCCAGCTTTTATAGCGTCAGCAATTTTTACATCAACAACTTGGCAATTTTCAATCAATCCGAAGTTAATTCCAGCGATTGCTCCGCCGCAGTTAGCCATATCAATTCTTACATTGTCAAATTTGACATTTTTAACAATTCCTGCAGTTCCAATGCTTGCAAAGAAGCCAACTGAAACATAATTTAATTCGTTTGTGTCAACATTTTTGATGTTTACAATGTTCATATTTTTAATTGAGTGTCCATTGCCATCAAAAACTCCGCTAAATGTTGGGTCGCTTTCTCTATATGAAATTGGTGTCCAAGTTGGGAATGAAACGCTCAAATCGATGTCTGATGTTAATTTATATTCCCTTGAAAGCCAATATTTTTGCGCAGCCCTATCTGAATTATCCATCATTTTTGCAACATATTCTGCAAAATTTTCTTGGTTTAATTCAATTACTGTCAAAGAATAAGCGTGTTCTTCGTTTATACCTTCTAAGTTTACTTCTGCAATAGTTTCACCATTTACGATTAACCAAGCAGGAGTTTCTTCATCAGCGTTTTCTGGAGTGCTGATTGACCAATTTGCATTTTTGAATGTTTCAATATTTTTAAGGTCTGCAAGTCCCTTTTCCTCGCAATTTGCATATTCTGCTGTTAAACTTGTTAATCCGTTAGCATAGAAGAAGTTTCCAGAAACTCTACTTGCGATGTTTGTGTTCATTCTTGCAACTGTATCTTTAAGTTCTTGAGTAATTTCAATAGAACCTGGAATAATTACGCTTGGAGTTGCAAAAGCAAGTTGTCCAATAATGCCGCCCATTCTAGCTGTTACATTGTCATAATTTACTATCGCTAAGTTGTTCATAACAATAGCATAAACAACCTCTTTGTCTTTTTCTGTTGTGAATGTGTTTGAATTTGGATTGTGGATATATGATGTTCCAATAATTCCGCCAACTTGACATTTTGCAGTGTCAATGTCATTTGCTATGCCTGAAGCAATGCTATAAACGACTGTTGCTTTGTTGTTGTGAATTTCACCACCAAGGTTATATCCAACAATTCCGCCTGCTGAATAATAAGTATTTGCGCTTCCTGAAACATCAGCGATCATTATCGTTCCATTAAATGTGCACAATGAAATTTTACTGTGCCCGATAATAGAATCTGAGATAAATGCTCTATTTGCTCCAACAAGTCCACCAATGTTATTTTCATCCATAACACCAACCTGCATAGAAAGTGATTCAGATATTTTTTTGTATATTGGTACTGGGACTAATGTTGAACGATTCTTCTCTGTAATTTTTGCATTTGTAACTTGAATTCTACTTAAAGTTGCTCCATCAGATATGCCTGCAAGTGAACCTACGAAATAGTGATAACCACTGATATTTACATTATCTAATTTTAAACTTGTTACTTCTGCAAATTCGCCTAAAGCACCAAACAATCCAGCACAATAATTGTCTTCCTTTATCGTCATATTTTTAATTGTATGTTGATTACCATTAAATTTCCCTGTAAAATATTGTGGGGTTAAAACATATTCACCATTAATATTTTTTTCAACTATACAATTAGCAATAGGTGTCCATTCACCAGTAAGTTCAATATCATTATGCAATTCATAAGTATCAGAAAGCTCCCAAACAGCATTTCCTGTAGCATATTCTCTTACAGAGCCGATTGCTTTTAAATCTTCTTCGCTTTTAATAATCCAGCCACTATTGTCTGAGCCATCGCCAACTGAAATGTCAAATTCGTAGAAACCTAATGAATCTTTATTTGTATAGATTTTAAGTTTAGTTGTTCCGCCCTTAACTGCAGTTAAAGTGCCAGTAGCAAGGTCATAAGTAGCAACACCTTCTGTATCAAATGTATACAAAATTTCAGTGTCTTCGCTTTGCTTATTAACAACCGCTTTAAGTTCCTCAGTTTCTCCAACATTCATATAAAAATCGCTATCTGCTGAGATACCTATAGCTGTTCCATCTTTTTTATAGACCACAAATTCATCGTAATCTTTAACCATATAGTATGTTGTTAAGCCTACAAAAAGGCAACCTACTAAAACTGAGAAATAAACTAATAATCTTTTCATATCTCACTCCTTGTCAAGGAGTATAAAACAAAATTACAATTTTGTCAATATATAGTTTTAATAAAAATGCAAAATTATTTGGATTTTAAAGGTTTTTAAGTCCTTGGAATTAAATTCATCATTTCATCTAAAGAATATGAATTTAAGTATGCTTCTGGGACTTTTCCAACAATAATGCTTTCACACATCAAAACTTGAGTGTTTGTTTGAATTTTTAAATTAGCAGTAGGCAAAACTATGCTTACACTAGCAGATAAATTTACATAAATCTTGTGCAAAGTCTGATTGACACCCGCTTGCGAAAATTCACTTTGAAATTTCGTAGACATCGCTCCAATCGGAGTTACTGTTATAGTTATTGAAGGTCCACGACCCGCCAAAATTGGCATTCCGCTGAATGTTCCAATCGGAATTTTAATCCCCTGACTGCCAATCTCGTCCAGTTTCTGCTGCGCCAACCTGGATAGCCGCCTTGCAAGCAAGTTCATTTGAATGGCATTCGTGGATATCATAGTTATATTTCCATCATTATCTTTGTTGATATTTATTAAACTTCCATAAATATCTGTATCACTGACAACTTCAAAAATTGCACTTCCAACCGCCTTTTGCGCCAAAGCATTAACCTTTGCCTCGCTTGTCTGTAAAATGATTGGATTAACAATAAATTCTATGTAACATAGAATTGCAATTATAATAATAAGAATAACGGAAATAACAATTCCCGTTTTTTGCTTAATTGAGAGCGCCTTCTTCTCCCTAAAACATCTCACATAAATATATATGCAAAAACTCCCCAACTTTTGCTAGCCAACAAAAAAACACTCACGATTGTGAGTGTTTTTTAATTTCTATTTCGATTAAGCGATAATTGCTGAAACAACACCTGAACCAACAGTTCTACCACCTTCACGGATAGCGAAACGCAATCCTTGTTCAATAGCGATAGGTGTGATAAGTTTGATTGTCATGCTAACATTGTCGCCTGGCATAACCATTTCAACGCCTTGTGGAAGTTCAATAGTTCCTGTAACGTCTGTTGTTCTGAAATAGAATTGTGGACGATAGCCATTGAAGAATGGTGTGTGGCGTCCGCCTTCTTCTTTCTTAAGAACGTATACTTCAGCTTTGAATTCTGTGTGAGGTTTAATTGAACCTGGTTTGCAGAGAACTTGTCCTCTTTCGATTTCGTTTCTTTGAATTCCACGAAGAAGAAGACCTACGTTATCTCCTGCACGAGCTTCATCAAGAAGTTTTCTGAACATTTCAACGCCAGTGATAACTGTTTGTTTGTTTGAACCCATACCAACAATTTCAACTGTGTCGCCTACTTTAACAGTTCCTCTTTCTACTCTACCTGTTGCAACTGTACCACGACCTGTGATTGTGAATACGTCTTCAACTGGCATCAAGAAAGGTTTATCTGTATCTCTTTGTGGTTCTGGAATATATGCGTCAACTGCATCAAGAAGTTCTTGAATTGGTTTGCACCATTCACTATTAACATCTCCAGCTTGGCAAGCTTCAAGAGCTTTAAGAGCTGAACCTTTAATGATTGGTGTTGTATCTCCTGGGAATCCATAAGATGAAAGAAGGTCTCTAATTTCCATTTCAACAAGTTCAAGAAGTTCTGGGTCATCAACTTGGTCAACCTTATTCATGAAAACAATGATATAAGGAACGCCAACTTGACGAGCAAGAAGAATGTGTTCTCTTGTTTGAGGCATAGGACCATCAGCGGCTGAAACAACTAAGATTGCTCCATCCATTTGCGCTGCACCTGTAATCATATTTTTAACATAGTCAGCGTGTCCTGGGCAGTCTACGTGAGCGTAGTGCCTTTTATCTGTTTGATATTCAACGTGAGCAGTATTAATTGTAATACCTCTTGCCTTTTCTTCAGGCGCTTTGTCGATATCATCATACTTCATAGCTGCTGCATTGCCCTTTAATGAGCTATAGAAAGTGATTGCTGCAGTTAAAGTAGTTTTACCATGGTCAACGTGGCCGATAGTACCAATGTTAACGTGTGGTTTGCTTCTGTCAAATTTTTCCTTTGCCATTTTTAATATCTCTCCTTAAAAAAATTTTGGATAATCTCCAATTCGCCACTATATTAGCATAAAAAAAAATCTTTTGCAACTATTTTTTATAACTTTTTTAAACTAATTTAGCGTTTTTAATGTCTTAAGATTATATATTGACATTAACTAAATTTTTTGTTATAATTTCAACATCATAAATGAAAGGAGAACATTATGGCTATAAACTCATTTGAAATTCCTCAAAAAAAACTTGATAGCGGGAAATATTCACTTATTGGCGCTCAACAGGTTAATTTTAGCGAATTTGACAACATCATAAATTTTGGTAAAAATTTGACAGATGACAAAACGCCAATTTGTTCTATCATCAATCAAAACGGTCAAATGTATTTGATGGTCAATAAAAATACTGAATCATTAAAAGATTTGCAAATTTTTTCAGATGGCGGAAATGAAAATTATGATGTTTACAAGATTAAAAACACAACTATGTACGCCAACGAAGACATCTCTTTTCAACTTGAAAATTCAAATGCAAAATCCTTTGGAAATTTAACAATCAAATCAAACGGAATCGTTCACGAAAAGAACGGAGTTCAAACAACCCTTCTTGCACTTGAAGATAAATTTATAGATGTTGACCTTCCAAAAAATATTGTTGAGTTAACAAAAAACGAAAATGCTCCAATTAAACTTAGAGCAAGCAAAAAAGCAAAGAGATGTGCACTTCCTGCACAAATGTTTGAGAACTTAAAAACTTTGGAAGAAAACGGAACACCTAATATAAAAGTTAAAGAATGGACAAACATCGGCAAAAAAGGTCAATCTTTAAGAATTGCCTTGTATGGCGACAGAGTCCTTGTCGGAGACGGCGTAGAATTGAAAGAAGTTTATGCTGGCTTAAAAATAGTTCCAGATATGGACGAATCTGGCAAAACCGGCAAAAAAGATATTATTGTAAGATTTGACAAATCCACTGAAAAAGTTGGCGAATCTAAAAATTCAAAATTGCTTGATGGCGTTAGCCCTGAAATTGTAAATGAAATTGTAGAATTTTTGCCAGAAAAATATCTTTCAGGCGAAAAAGTTGTTGACGAAACAAATGAAAATATCGAAAGTTTGCAAGTTGAGTCAATCAAAAGTTTAACTAACCCTGGCGTAAAATTTGGAATTAGCACTTTGGAAAGCAACGTTGAAAAAGAAGATTTAACTATGGGAATTGCAAGCAATTTCGATGACAATGTCGACAATGATATTGTCATTAACGATAGTGCTGAAACACTTGCGGACACTCAACCAGAACAAGTAGAAGCTGAAGGGCAACAACCAGTCGAAGAGCAAGCACAAACTGAACAAAAAGCTGAAGAAAACACGCAACAAGACAACAACAATAATAAACAAGATAAGCAAGAAGAAAAGAAAGGAAAAAGCAACAAGAATAAACCTTTATGGCAAATCTTGATTAGCGGATTCACCGCGTTGGCAGCGTTGGCACTTTGCCTAGCATCACTCTTGGCTCCAGGGCTTCCATTAATAGTTTCAATTCTTTCAGGCTTATTGTTCTTTGCGGTTGGCATTCCAACAATGGCAAGCGCCAAAGATTATATAGCAGCTTCTATGAAAAATAGAAAAAATGCTAAGAAAAACAAGTCTGCAAAACAATCTGAAGAAAAAGTTGAAGAAAAAAGCAAAAAACAAAATAAATCCAAAAAGCAAACTAAAGAGAAAAAAACAGTTACAGAAAAAGCTCCAAAACAAGAAAAAGTGGATAAAGCAGCAAAAAAGGCAGAAGCGGAAAAAGCGAAAAATCAAGAAATAATGGTTAACAACTTTAACACTTTGATAAATAACACAAACAAGACTATCGAAATAATGGAAGATTACAATAAATTTTGGGGAAAAGGTGCAAAAACTGTAGAAAAACAAGAACTATTAAAAAATTCTCAAGAATGCGTTGAAGAGTTAAAAGAATTTAAACAATTTGCTACTTCGCAAGAATTAAACGAAGAAAGTATGAAAGAAATTTGTTTAAGAAAACAAAATATTAAAAATAAATATTTTGATACAATCAAATCAATTAAGCAAACTCTCGGAAAATCCAACACTTTAGAACCATAATAAAATCCACCAAATTGGTGGATTTTTTTATGTTTTATAACGGCAAATCTTTCTTTTGAAATCTAACACTTCCGATTAAGTAACAGATTATTCCAATTCCAGCAAGTATTGCCAGCTTCCAAATAAATGTAGTTGTCCCCGCCAAAATTGAATCAGCGTCGAACAAACTTATGATTGTTACATAATTGAAGAAGTTTAAAGAGCTCAGTCTTACAACTGAAGGCATAATTTTTGAACCAAATAGTCCAAGCATTGATGCGACCAAGAAGAACATATTTAAGCCGCCGCCAATACTCATAGAATGTTTACTCCTATTGAATAGGCAAGAAGCCATAAAGGAAATTCCGCTCATTGCAAACATCGTCAAAAATGCTCCAAGATTTAATAATATCAAATCTACATAGTCCAATTCCACAGTTTTTAAATTGACAATTTTTAAGCACACAACGCTTGTTATCGTTGTTAAAGCAAACATTGCAAATAATGAAGAAACTAAATATAATGCTTGAGTAAAGACAACCTGTTTTCTTTTTGTTGATGTCGATAAAATATAGGCCATAGAGCCGCTATCAACTTGACCTGCAATCATATTGTTTGCAACCATTATCATATAGATGATTGGCAATAACAAGCCTGCCATTTTAAAGAAAATAGAGCCGATTATCATACTATACATATCCATTTCGCCAAGCTCGGAAAGCCCATCAGAAACATCTTTTGGCAAAGTGGAAATAAAACTGGAAGTAATATCGCTTTCTATGCTATTTTTAATTTCCTTTTGTTTTGCAGCAATTTCTAGTTCTGTCATAGATGACGTATCTATTAGGCCAAATTCGTAGTTGTATCTAGCAATATATGTAACAAGTGAATCTTGAGAAATGGATTTTATATTTTGATATCCTTCTGCTCCAGCATAGCCATATTCAGCGTATTTTTCTGATGTTATTTTAAAAGCCGCTAATTGATTTAAAATTCTATCAATATTTTCTTCATTAATCATATTTGCTGCTAAAAATATTGAAGAATTGTTCCTTGCATAATCTGAAATATATTCTTGTCGTTCACTAGAAGTTATTGAAGATAAATCATATGCAGGCGCAGTTTCGCCAACTGCAGAGTATTGTGCATCAAATTGATGATTAGGGTTTAAAACAAAAAAGATAACTCCTTCAATTTCTTGTGCTTCGCTGCTGCCTGCTTCATAGCCGAGCGACTCAATTACTGCTGAAGTATACAAACTCAATTTGTTTATAGCATTTACATATGCAGTGGCAGGGTCGCCAGTTGCAGCATATTCTTCCATATAATATTTGTCAAAAGCATTCAATGCAGATGAAGAAATTTCATAATAATTGATTGCTCTTTTTTTCATATAGGCTTCAATCGTGCTGTCAATAATAGTGTCGCTGATTCCTTCTGTCATAGCTGAAATATTTCCGCTTCCAGAAATTAACATAACACAAGCCAGCATAAAACAAACAGCAATAGTTATGATTGCCCACATCAAGCCATTTGCCTTACAAGTCTGTTTAAAAAGTGCTTTGCTGAACATATCAATTTTCCTCCTTAAACTTATTTTCTAAAATTTTATTGTTCAATAAAATATTTTTAAAATGTTTTTCTAGTGTATATTTAACTTCCGCAATAAACTTAACATCAAAATTATGTAAGCTTTTAAAAAGTTTATTTATTTCATCATTGTTTATGTTTATTGTAACTTGATTGTATTGTTCTTGGTCCCTAATAACTTTGTAATCTAATTTTTTAAATTGTTCATAATCTTCGTGCGTTTTAAACTCAATTTTAAAATCTTTGCAAGGACGATTTCTTACATCTTTGTCCATATCTGCAATAGCGATTATACGGCCGTGATCTATCAAAACAACCCTATCGCAACTGTCTTCCATTTCATTGAACAAATGACTGCTCATTAAAATTGTTTTGCCCTTTTTATGTTCTTCTTTAATAATATCTAAAAAGGCTATTCTCATAAGTGGGTCGAGCCCAGTTGTTGGCTCGTCTAAAATCAAAATCTCAGGATTGTTCATTAATGCTGCAACTAACGCGGTCTTTTGTTTCATTCCTTTGCTCATCCTTTTCAAATTGGCTTTAGGGTCTAATTGCAACTTTTCAATTAAATAGTTTGCATAAGACATATCTTTAACGCCTAAAAATTCCGCTTGACTTTTTAAAAATGCCGTGCCTGTTGGCAAATCGGGAAAGGCAATTTCCCCTGGGACATATCCTATATTTTTTGCAATTTCGCTAGCATTGTGCCAAGTTTCTAACCCATTAACATAAGCGTGCCCGCTGGTTGGTTTTAAAAATCCCATTATATTTCTTATAGTTGTAGTTTTGCCAGAGCCGTTTGTTCCAACAAATCCGACCATTTCACCCTTCTTAATTTTTAAATTGATGTCAAAGATGCCGCGACCTTCGCCATAATCTTTTGTCAAATTTTGAAGTTCAATCGTTTCCATTATAATGCACCTCCAAAATCTTTATCTTCCTTATAAAATTTCATAAAATAATCTTCCAAAGATTCTTTAATGTTAGAAAATTCTTTAACTGGCAAATAAGACAATAATTCAATCAACAAATTAATGTGTTTATCGTCAACGGCAATATAAACCCAAAGTTCACTTTCACTTTTGTCTAAAATTTTAATTATTTTTCCGTCTTTGCAAATCTTGTTAAAGTCTTGATAATCTTCATTATTGAAAAAATCTATTTTATAAAATTTTGTTGATGCGTGTTTTAAATCATCGGCAACAAATTCTGACACAATTTTTCCATCTTTGATAATGGCAATTCTATCGCAGGTGGCATCGACTTCTGAAAAAATATGGCTTGACAACAAAATGGTCTTGCCCCTTTCTTTTTCTTGCTTGATAAGTTGAATAAAAACTTCTTGCATAACTGGGTCAAGTCCGCTTGTTGGCTCGTCTAAAATCAAAATTTCTGGGTCACTCATAAACGCAACAACAATGGCGAGCTTTCTTTTTACGCCTAAACTCATACGCTTAGTTTCACCTTTTAACACAACATCGTCAAGTTCAAAAAGGTCAAGCATTTTTGCTAATTGGCTTTCATTATGTGTTTTTTGCATATCTTGCATCATTCGAATAAATTGCCAACCCGTCAATCCTTGTGGCAATGCAATTTCGCCAGGAATATAGCCAACTTTGTTTAAAAATTTATAATAATTTTTAAAAGATGGCATTCCCAAAATATATGTTTCACCTTTTTCAGGCTTAGAAAAGCCCATTAAGTGCCTAATTGTTGTAGATTTTCCCGCCCCATTTGGCCCCAAAAATCCAAAAACTTCGCCTTTGTTTATTTCAAAAGAAACATCAAAGACACCTCTTCCAGAGCCATAATCTTTTGTTAAATCACTAACTTTAATTACACTCATAGTAAAACCCTTTATACGAGTAATATTATATAATACATTTTTTAAAAAGTTTAACATTTTGACATTTTATTATATAAAAATTTTATCTAATCTTTTGGAATTTAAATATATTTATGATAAAATACATTTAAGGAGAAATATATGGAAAAAGCAAAAAAACCTTGGTGGGTAAAACTCATCTCAGCAATTTTAGGCATCGTCATTTTCGTTGCACTCGTTTTAGTCGGAATTTGGGCATTTGTTAAAATCAAATATGATATCAACTTGATTAGCACAATTTCTCAAGTTAAAACTTTAAATACAGAAGTAAACGCAAGCGAAAAATATCCAAATATGTTTAGTATTAGCGATATGGAGTCAGCAAAAACAACTGTTAACGCTAAATCTGAAGATTTAATAACAGGAAATGAAACAGATGGCTACACAATTAATTCGGGCTCAGGCTTAAATGCTTTGTCGGGCGATTTAAAATTGACAGATAAAGAAATTGGCGCAATTATAAATAATTTAATGAATGAAGAAGGCAATAGCGCATCTATTCAAATTGGCTCACAAAGTTTAAAAATTGAATTGATTCAAATTTTATTCGAAAATGTGGCTGAAAAAAGTGCAGATGTAAACATTGTCGTTAAATTGGACACTAAGCCAATAAAAGATTCAATGTCTTCTTTCCCTTTAAATATGATTTCTAAATATATCCCAGACACTCTTTATGTTTCATCAACAGTAACTGTCAATAAAGAAGAAGGCGAATTCAAATATAATGTAACAAGCAAAGATATAACAATCAACAATCTTTCAAGCGAAGAAACAAGAGATTTAGTCAAAGTTTTAAATATTGTTCTAAAATGCGGTTCCGCTGAAGAGCTTTGTTTAAGTATGGGCGAGCCTTTCATCAACGCACTTATCGGAAACGAAACAAATAATGGCTTTGCATATTCATTAAACGGCCTTGGCGCAAAGGATTATGATTTTGCTAAAGAAGGCGAAACAATTTATTTTGTAATAAAAATAGCAGGTTAAAAACCTGCTTTTTTAATTAAAAAAATACGATTAAATCGTATTTTTTTATAAACTTTTGCAATAATTTACAAATTCTGAAATATTTATTTCTTTTTTGTTTCCAGTTTTTAATTCTTCAACTTCAATCTTACCTTCGTCAACGCTCTTTCCAATAACTGCCATATATGGAGTTCCAACGATTTTTGAATCCTTGATTTTAGCTCCAATTGAAATTTCTTGCCTATCATCAAACAAAACTTTTACGCCAGCATTTTCAAGTTGATTATACAAATCTAATGCCAAGTCATATTTTTCTTTGTCATCAGTTTTTGGAACCAAATAAAGCATATATGGAGCAACGCTCTTTGGAAGCGAAATGCCATCAAATTTGCCGTCTTTTGTTAAAATGCTATTTTCATAAATCATAGCAAGCGTTCTGCTAACGCCTATTCCATAGCAGCCCATAATAAAGTTTTTGGTCTTGCCATCAGCATCAACAAAACTGCCGTTCATAGTTTTGGCATATTTATCGCCAAGTTGGAAAATATGTCCTAATTCAACTGCTTTTTTTGATGTTAATGAATCAATATGCTTTATTCCATAATTTTCAAGCAAATATTGAGCAGCATCTTCTCTTTCCAACAATTCAGAATTGAATGCTTTGCCAGATTCAGCGTCATATAATATGTTGTCTTCTCCAATATCGGATAAGCACATAAATTCTTCTGACTTATTGCCGCCAATCGCTCCGCTATCAGCGCCAACAGGTTGAACATCAAGCTCCATTTTATTAAATATGTCTATATACGCTTGTTTGATGCGAGCATATTCAACATCTAAATCTTGTTGATTTCTTCCAAAACTATATGCATCCATCATTTCAAATGCTTTTCCGCGAAGCAAATAACCTCTTGTTCTAATCTCATTTCTAAATTTTGGACCTATTTGGAAATATGTCACAGGCAACTGTTTATATGTCGACAATCTTTTTCTTGCATAAGCAACAATCGCTTCTTCCGCAGTTGGTGCTAAACAATAGTTGCCGTTCTTTGTCAAAGTCCTAAACATAACGCCATCAGCAACATATCTATCTAATCTGCCCGATTCAACCCAAATTTTTTCAGGTTGCAAAATAGGAAGCAAAAGTTCTGAACAACCATATTCTGTTAGCGTTTCGCTTATGATTCTTTCAACATTTTGTTTTACTAAATATGGAATGTGGCCATAGCCAAAAATTCCACCAGCAAATTGCTCTATTTGCCCTGTTTGAATTAGCATATCTTGAACAGGAAATTGCTCATCTAAGTTTGTTAATTTTCTTGAAATTAGCCCTATTTTTGAAACTTTCATCTTTTATCCTTTTAAGTCTTACAAGTTATAGCACAATAAAATTTAATTTTCAACAAAATTTATTATTTTATTTAATAATCATCATTCCAATCATAACAAACATACCAGCAATGAGCCCAAATGCTAAAACAAGGCAATAAATTCCAACGAATAAATCTAACCATTTCAATTTTTTAGTTGTCTTTATTTCTTTATTAATTTCTTCAACTTGTTTTTCTTCAACAACTTCTGCATTTTTAGATTTTTTATTAGCATATCTAAAAATTAAGCTTGCCAATGAACCCCACATGGCACATTTAAAACCAAAAGTGCTATGCGCTCCTAAATAATCTAAAGCTGTTCCAATAAAAGCAAATGCCAAAAGGGTCATAAATATAGCAATAACAATATTGTCTTTATACATTAAAAGCGTAAAATATTCAAGGACCAGCGTTGCCGCTACAAGCAATAATGAAAGGACAATCACCCAAACTCTTCTTTTAACTCCGCCATTTTCATATTTAACGGCTTCTTTGTAATGTCTTTGGCGCATATTAAAAATCCAATTTAAAAATTTCATATACCCTCCTACATTATATATATAACATATTTTTATATTGATTTCAAAAAAAATAATAAAATTTTGAGTTTTTTGCATAAAAAAACTTACTCATTCAGAGCAAGTTCTTCATTATTTAACAATAAAATTACTATTTTGCGCGATTGTTTAACTCGGTTTAAAACAATTAAATGCGAATTATGCTATCACTAATTGCTTTATAACAATTATTTTAATTCTTCTAATAAAATAGGCTTTAAAAACTCTGTCATAACTTCATATCCTTTTGAATTAGGATGAAGCCCATCATTATTATAACTATTATTTAGTTCGTTTGTTGTCTCATCTAAAAGCTGATCATACATATTGATATACTTGCAACCATATGTATTCGCTAAATTTTGCAAGACCACATTGTTTTCAACTATTTGCTCGTTTCTATAAGCCAAACCTTTACTATTAGGCAACAATGACATAATAAAAAGTTTCGTGTCTGGCAAATTACTTTGAATTTTAGTGATTAATGTTTCATAATTTTCCAACATTGTATCTAAGTTGTTAATTCCAATAAGCATAACAACAATTTTAGGATTTACATCATAAAGCGATACTTCGAGCCTGTTTTCAACTCCAAATGTAGTGTCCCCACAAATACCACGATTCAAAACATTTATTTCAGGATAATATTGTTTAACATCATAATGGTCTGTGATGCTATCACCTATAAATGCCACATCAATATTGTTTGCGGTTTTGTTTTCTTCCGCGTAAATTTCAATTTTTTTATTGTAATATTCAACAAAATCAAATGGCTCATTACTTTTTTTAACAATAAACACAGTTGCGACGATTAATCCAACTAAAACCGCAATCCCTGCTAACACAGAACTAATAATTATTTTTTTCTTTCTCATATTTTATATGATATCACACTTTCTCTTAATGTATCCTAGCATATGCCATTTGGCATTATATAAAAAATTGCCAATACAAAAAAGCCTTCCGCCTTATTGGTTGGAATGAGTGGAAACGAGCCAAGCGCATCCTGTGGATGATGCATCGATGGCGAGTTTCTGTGAAAATGGGAGAATTTGAACTTTCAGTGAAAAGGCGACCTTTTTTGAACAGAGGCGTGAGAGCAAACTTGTTTGCGGCGCGAACCACCGACCCCCACCTTATAACTTTCTTCGAAAGTTGGCGTTCGCCTTCGGCTCGGCTACACGGTGGAGCCACCCTGATGTTTTGCTTAAAATAAGCAAAACGCCTTGCTTATGCAAGGCAAGGTGGGGAATATAATAAAAAAATCACTCGTTTTGAGCGATTAGTTTCTGGTTGGAATGAGTGGACTCGAACCACCGACCCCCACCTTATCAGGGTGGTGCTCTAACCGGCTGAGCTACATTCCATCGGTTATTTTAATTTGTGGTGGAGATAATCGGATTCGAACCGATGACCCCCTGCTTGCAGGGCAGGTGCTCTAGCCAGCTGAGCTATACCCCCACGATCAAATGCTTGAACATAATAACATAAAAATATATGCTTGTCAACAATTTTTATTATTTTTTTTATGAAATAAATTTTTTAAAAAGTTATTATATTTTTCACCCCAAATTAAAAATGCTAGGCCCATCAATATAGAGATTGATGTTCCAATTACTGCCACATAAGAGAATAAGAAACATTCATAGACTAAATACAAGATATTAACGACTAAATTTAATGCTTTAATATAATATTCGTTTTCAAGCCAAAGCGAAACGCCATAAATTAAATTTCCAACTATAGGCAAAATGGAAAGCCAACTTTGCCAAGTAAAGATTCCGCCTAAGATAAATAGAATTTCAAATATTATTGGAATTATTGGCAAACTAAAAAACTTGTTTTTGTTTTTATATATGTATATGAAATTTAATAAAGCGCCCAATATATTCATTAATGCACCGGTCCACGCGTGCAATAATACAAAGCCAATAGCGCTTGCAAGATTAAAAATTACACCACAATACAAAATTGTTTTTCTGCTAACTTTAAAAAAGTTATACATAAATGAAAAAAGAAATCCGAAAGCAAAAAAACATTGCGAGACTATATATTCAACCATCAACCTATTTCCTCGTGCTTGTCGTTTTTGATTTCCGTTTTAATTTCTTTCTTTTCAGCTTTTATTTCTTTTTTAGTATAAATTTTCTTCAAAGACTTTCGCAAATTTGCCTTGTTTTCTTTTCCCACCAAAAGTCTATAGAAATTCGCTCTATGAGCATACACGGTCATAAAGTAAAGGCAGAATAACAACAAAGTAACAATCAAATTACCTTTGACTTTTTGCGCTTCAAGGAAAGTCAATACTGTTAAGAATATAAAAGATGCGACAGCGGCATAATCAAAAACATATAAATATATAAATGCAAAAACGAAACAAATTGCTACACAAATTGGCGATGCAACAAGATAGACGCCAAATATGCAAGCAACCCCTTTGCCGCCCTTAAATCCATAAAATATAGGAAAATTATGGCCCAAAACAACGCTTAGACCGCCAATATACATTCCCATCATTGCTGTTGGAGATGCTTGCAAGCCCATAATTGTTACTGGACTGCCCGCTCCACCGAACATTAATAACCCTAACAATGCAGCCAAAACGCCTTTAGACGCATCTAATAACAAAGTTAAAATGCCCATTCCAAACCCAAAAGTTCTGAGCATATTCATTGTGCCAGGATTTCCGCTGCCTTGTTTCGTTATATCTTTCTTTTTATGTTTAGATAAAATTCTTGCAAAACTAATATTGCCTATTAGATAAGAGACAACAATAACGATGACAAATTTCCACCATTCCATTATTTTTCCTCCTTTCTATTTTTGAATATCAGTTTAATTGGAGTGCCTTCAAAGTTTACTGCATCACGCAATCTATTTTCCAAAAATCTTTCATAAGAAAAATGAACAAGAGTTGTGTCATTGACAAAAATTACAAATGTTGGAGGAGTTATTTCCGCTTGCGTTGCATACATTATTTTTAATTTTTTGCCCTTTCGTGTTGGAGGTTCTTGCGACAATAATGCCTTTTGAATAATTTCGTTTAATGTGCCAGTTGTAATTCTTCTTGTGCTATTTTCATACACTTCATTGACAGTTGGCATAATTTTTTCAAGCCTTTTGCCCGTCAATGCAGAAAGATATAACGGCTTAAAATATCCCATAAACGATAATTTATCTTCTAGCATTTTTTGATAATTATTTATGGTGTTGCCATCTTTTTCAACTAAGTCCCATTTATTCATAATGACTATGCTTGGCTTGTTTTCTTCGTGAACATATCCAGCAATTCTTACATCTTGCTCTGAAATCTCTTCGCTTGCATCAAAAACAATCAACACAACATCGGCTCTTTTAATCGCTTCCATTGCGCGAATTACGGAATATCCTTCAACGCTTTCTTTTAAAACGCTTCTTTGTCTGCGCATTCCGGCGGTGTCTATAATAGTGTATTTTGAGCCATTATATTTAAACTCTGTGTCAATCGCATCTCTCGTTGTTCCCGCAATGTTTGAAACAAGAACCCTATCTTCGCCCAAAATTCTATTAACAATGGACGATTTCCCAGCGTTTGGCCTGCCCACAACTGCAATTTTTATTGTATCGTCCGCCGCGCTAGCATCTACTTTAAATGAGAAATTATTAACTATTGCGTCCAACACTTCGCCCAGGCCTTTACTTTGAGCGCAAGAAATAGGATAAGGCTCTCCTAATCCTAATTGATAGAAATCATAAGTGCGTTCAACTTCAAACCTGTCCAATTTGTTGACAACCAAAACAACTGGTTTTTTTGTTTTTCTCAAAAGTTCTGCAACTTCATAATCTGCTGGGACAAGCCCTGCCATTCCGTCAACAATAAAAACAATAACATCTGCCAAATCAATAGCGATTTGCGCTTGAGTTTTTATTGATTTTTGAAAAGTATCTTCGCTTTTAACATCTAAGCCGCCAGTATCGACCATAGTAAAAGAATGCCCACACCATTCTGCGTCAGCATAAATTCTATCTCTAGTAACACCAGGCAAATCATCTACGATTGAAATTCTTTTTCCGCAGATTTTATTAAAAAATGTGCTTTTGCCTGTGTTTGGTCTTCCTACAATAGCAACTAAAGGTTTTTTCATGCTTTTACATTACCACAGAATAGAAAAAATATCAACAAAAATATTTAATTTATTTTAAATTACAATTATTGCAGCCTTTGCAATCACCGCACCCTGAGCATAATTTTTTCTTTCGGATTTTTTTGACAACTATAATAGTGCAAGCAACAATTAAACAAATTGCTAAAACAGTTGCAATGCCAGTGATGATGTTGTGATTTTCAAATAGCATACATAATTGATAAACAATCAGCGAGATGATATATGCAACGCAGAATTGAATTAGAATTGATAGCCAAGTCCATTTTTTGCCAATTTCTTTTCTAAAAACAGAAATCGTTGCAAGGCAAGGAGAATAAAGCAAGCAGAAAATCATAAAGGACAACGCACTTGCTTGCGTAAAGCAAACGACTGCACCAGCGGTTGTTATGGTCTTCATTGTTTGCGCTTTCATATCTGCCCCGTTGACATCAACGCCATTAAACATTGCGATTGACGACACAACAACTTCCTTGGCAATTAACCCTGCCAGTAAAGCGGAAACTGCCCCCCAATTTCCAAATCCGAGCGGAGTAAAAATTGGCGCCAAAATTCCGCCAAGAACTTCGAGTATGCTTTTTGCTCCAGGTGTTGATGCCACATATTCAAACTTAAAAGTAAATCCTTGCAGAACCCAAACTATTATGTTAATTGAAATTAATAGTGTTCCAACTCTAACTAAAAAGAGTTTAACATTGTCCCAAAGTATCAACAAAACGCGTTTAAAAGAAGGCAATCTATATGCTGGAAATTCCAATATGAATGATTGCTCCTTGCTTTTGAGTTTTGTCTTTTCAAATAACAGACTTAATGTTAAAGCGACAATAACCCCAAGCATATAAAGGCCAAAAATTACAAAAACATTCGTTTTTAAAAAGAACGCTCCGCCTATAACAGCATAAATTGGAAGTTTTGCCGAACAACTCATATAAGGTGTTAACATTGCAGTTTTAATCTTTGCATTTTTATCTTCCATATTTCTTGCAGTTAGCGCCGCAGTTGTTGAGCAGCCAAAGCCCATTAAAAGCGTATAAACACTTTTGCCAGATAGCCCAACTTTTGCAAACAAATCTTCAAACATAAAAGCGACTCTTGAAAGATAACCACTGTCTTCAATTAATGACAGGAAGAAAAACAACAAGATGATTTGTGGCAAAAATGCAAGCAACGAACCAACGCCGCCAATAATTCCAACTTCGATTAAGTCAATCACCCAGTTTACAGAAATGAAAGTCTTTAGCCAACTTATTAAATTTGCGCCTATTACATCTTGAATAAATGTTCTAAGCAAATCAGAGCAAAAAGCCCCCAATGAGAAAAAGGTTATATAAAAGATTAAAAACAAAATTCCAAAAAAAATCGGCAAACATAAATATTTATTTAATAAAATTTTATCTAATTTAGAATAACCATAAATTGGATTATTATTTTTATTATTTTTATATAAATTATCAATATAATTTTGTCTAATTTTTACAATATTTTCCAACTGATTAAAATCTTGAATATTTTGCAATTCTTCCACATTTAATTTATCGGAAAAATATCTTTCAAAAAACATCTTATCGCCTTCAACCG
>ULTC01062350.1_pt1 | contig 40619 bp, 30 predicted proteins | sample 1957091 | NCBI WGS metagenome assembly ULTC01 (sample SAMEA4835720, study PRJEB28245) | human gut metagenome | biome: gut microbiome; material: fecal sample | place: Denmark | collected 2008 | reverse complement strand
GATTCTCTCATCGTCTACCTGTGTCGGTTTGCGGTACGGGCACCTATTAACTACCTAGCAGCTTTTCTCGCCAGTGTGAATTCACGAACTTCATTACTAATTTTCACTCCCCATCATCACCTAGGGTGCGCTCTAAACGTACTTTACTATTTAGACCCCTCATGATTTGGCCGCAGGTATCCATAACCGCGGATTCGCTATCCTCCTGTGTCACTGCATCAGCTCTTTATCGTTAATCGGTGGTACTGGAATATCTACCAGTTGGTCATCGCCTACGCCTTTCGGCCTCAGCTTAGTTCCCGACTTACCCTGGGCGGACGAACCTTCCCCAGGAAACCTAAGACTTTCGACGGTGTGGATTCTCGCCACACTCTCGCTACTCATGCCGGCATTCTCTCTTGTTTACAGTCCACCACCCCTTCCGGTATGGCTTCAGCCCGTAAACATTGCTCCCCTACCGATTAGGATTGCTCCTAATCCCTAAACTTCGGTGTTAGGTTTTAGCCCCGTTTATCTTCGGCGCACTACCACTCGACCAGTGAGCTATTACGCACTCTTTAAATGAATGGCTGCTTCTAAGCCAACATCCTGGTTGTTTTAGCAATGACACATCCTTTTCCACTTAACCTATACTTTGGGACCTTAGTTGTAGATCTCGGCTGTTTCCGTTTTGACAATGAAACTTATCTCACACTGTCTGACTCCCTGCCATCAATTATCTGGTATTCGAAGTTTGATAAGGTTCGGTAACCCGCGAAGGCCCCTAGCCCATTCAGTGCTCTACCCCCAGTAATCTAAAATGCAGAGGCTAGCCCTAAAGCTATTTCGGGGAGAACCAGCTATATCCAGATTCGATTGGAATTTCTCCGCTATCCACAAGTCATCACCGACTATTTCAACAGGCGTGTGTTCGGACCTCCACAGTGTGTTACCACTGCTTCATCCTGCTCATGGATAGATCATCTGGTTTCGGGTCTACGCTATGCAACTATTCGCCATTTTCAGACTCGCTTTCGCTTCGGCTCCGCAATTAGAATTGCTTAACCTCGCTACACCGCGTAACTCGCCGGCCCATTCTACAAAAGGTACGAGGTCGCACCTAGGACAAGTCCGTTCGTGCTTCCTCTGCTTGTAAACATACGGTTTCAGATTCTATTTCACTCCCCTCCCGGGGTTCTTTTCACCTTTCCCTCACGGTACTATACGCTATCGGTCACTAGGTCGTATTTAGCCTTAGGAGATGGTCCTCCCACATTCACACCGGATTTCACGTGTCCTGTGCTACTCTGGAACACTCTCGCTCTCATTCTGGTTTAAGATACGGGGCTATTACCCTGTTTCGCGCGACTTTCCAGCCGTCTTCTCCTACCATTGTTCGTAGCTTTATGAGGTCCGAACCCCCGTGACATTTCTGCCTCGGGTTTGGGCTCTTGCAGTTTCGCTCGCCACTACTCCCGCAATCGTTGTTTTACTTTCTTTTCCTCCAGGTACTTAGATGTTTCAGTTCCCTGGGTTCCCCTCATAACACTATTTTATTCGTGTTATGATACTGGCTCATTACAGCCAGTGCGTTTCCGCATTCGGACATCTACGGGTCACAGCCTACGTGCGGCTCACCGTAGCTTATCGCAGCTTATCACGTCCTTCATCGGCGCCTAGTGCCAAGGCATCCACCATATGCTCTTTGTAGCTTAATCTATATTTTAGTTTTGGATTTTCTTAGCATTTTCACTTTAATCTTATTGTTAAAGAAATTAAACTCAGCGTAAATTTACAGTATATATCGTTGAAGATTATATTCATATTACACTTTATTTGTTACTGATATTTGACTCGATATATATATATTAAAATATACACATCAATTATATCTATTCAATTGTCAATGTTCTAATTTTCCACAAAAGTGGAACCCGCCTTTTCACACGCGGTGACATCAATATATCACTATAAAAATTAATTGTCAACAGTTTTTTCAAAGTTTTTTTACTTTTTTTTAACTTTTTTTTACATTTTTTTTAAAATGCCGCAACACCCCGCCGTGTGTTTGCAAAATTGCTGTTTTTTATATGAAAAGTCGACAAAAATAGTTAAAAATTTTTATAAAAAAAGAGAGCGGGTCGCTCTCAAAATTACATTTCTCGATTTGTTTGCGTTTCTTTAGTTACACCTTTATATGAGTTGTATGCCATTGTTATAAGGCTGTCTTCATAACATTTTACAACATCATCACCAAACTCATATAACTTTCCACTGACTTCATTTGCGTTATCAAAATTAAAATTGACTAAATGTGAACACACATTTTCATTTGGCTTTGAAACCAAAACTAAACTTGTGTATGAAGTCTTCTTAATTTGATATCCATTTACCGCAACTGCGTTTTCAACAAGCTCAAAATTTTCTTGCTTTGTAAGCATTGTTGGAAAATCTAGATAATAATAGGCAAACTTTAACATAGCATTGTATTTGAACATTTCATTTGACATTACTTCTACTGGGACATCACTATACTTATTATCTTCAATCAATCTGCGTTGTTCTTCCAATTTTTTAAAAAAAGCTTTCTTTTCCATATTCACCTTTATATTATATATATGTATATAGTATAATCTATTTCATATTTAATGTCAATATATGGAATTTTAAAAAATAAATTTTTTGTCGAAAAAAAGAACAAGCCTAAGGAGTAAATAAAAGGCTTGTCCTTTACCAACAATTACGCTGGTTGGCAATTTAACAAATATGTAATTTGGTAAATCCTACTTATGCAGCAACTTTGCTAATATCCCAACTTGTAACAGCTTTGTCATTTGCTTGAATAAAATCAAGTTCTAACACAACTTCAATTTTTGAGATTACAACGGCAGGTTGTACGACAGTTTTGCCATCTTCGCTCATAACAGCCGCTTTTACAACATAACCTTTGCCTTCGCCGTTGTCAGCACCAACGAACTTAGGTCCCTCAATGACAAATTGTGCACCTTCAGCAAAAAGATTTACAAATCCAGTTGTTGTGTCTTCGTCATCAGTTGCGTGTCCAACTTTTTGCAAAGTGTCGCCATCAGCAGCTGTTGTGTAGTAATAATAATCACCACTCTTTGTGAAGTTTTCACCAAAGAATGCAGTTGACTCTTGATTTGAGTTTCCCATTGTGATTAATTCACTTGCCGTAAAAGTTGGCTTCGCAGCTGAAAGCTCCTCATCGGTGTATGGCGTTGCTGAATCTGTTGCAGCGTAGAACTTATATGAGATTTTTACTCTAAGATAAGCATCAACGCTTTTATTAGTCAGCCTTACATCGCTATTAGGCGTAACTAAAACTTTGCTTCCTGGAATTACTTCGCTAACTGTCAAAAGCTTGTTTGCTAAAGTGTCATTTTCTTTAGTCCAAGTTGTGCTTGCCGCTTCTCCAAAACCTTTGTATTGAATTTCAATACCAGATTTCAAAAGAATCGTTCCTGTTGCTTGCCTTTTAGCAGTATACCAAGCAGCCGATGTTCCAACTCCCAAAGCGATTGTTAAAAGCAATGCCAATACTATGATTGCAACCTTTAACCTCTTTTTTGTTGTTGAATTATTCATTTTACTCCTCCTTTTTTGAATAATTTTTTTAGATAGAACAACACTATCTAATGTTTGCATTATATAATGCAAAAGTCTATTTGTCAACTAAATTTAACATATATTATGAAAACATTAAATAATGTGAGGGTGAGATATGGTTAAATTAAATGTTTTAAATATGCTTAAAGAAAGAGGCAAGTCAAAATATTGGCTATACATTCAGTTAGGAATGAGTTACCAAAACTTCAACAAAATGGTCAATAACGAAACAAGATCAATAAAATATGAAACGATTGATTCCTTGTGTGAAATTTTTGATTGCACGCCTAACGACCTTTTTGTAATAACGGAAGAATAAAAAAACTGCAAATTCTGCAGTTTTTTTGTAACATTTTTAATCAATGCTGAGTAGTATGAAGTAAGAGCAAAAGAAAAAAAACAAATAATGTACAAAAGAAGAAAAAATACATACTTTTGATGCTAAAAACAAACTCGCAAAACTTGCTTATCGCATCAAAACACTTAATTTAAGTGAAGAAAAATTTTTTAGAAAATCTAAAGAGGAGGAAAGCGTATGAACTTCTTTAATGGCTTCTTCGGACATCGCGATGGCGGAAACGGATGCGACTGCTGCACAATTATAATCTTACTCATCTTACTTTCTTGCTTATGCGGTGACAACGAAGGTGGATTCATGGGCGGATTTGGTGGAAACTGCTGCGACTGCATCATCTGGTTAATTTTACTCTCTTGCTTATGCGGTGGACACGATGGCTGCGGCAACAGATGCTAGTCTAACCTAAATACATAAATAAAACTTCAAGTCGAAATACAAATCCCCTCTAATCGACTTGAAGTTTTATTTTTAACTCTCTCACCCGAGTGAGTTTTTATTTCAATTTAATTAAGCATTTCGTTTAATATCGTAACCAATATCTTTCAAAAGTGTGCTTGGATCAACTGCTGAACTATCTTCCACTTTAACCCAACCTTCACCGATTGTGTTGTAAGATTAGGGCATCCCTCAAAGCCGCTAGCACATATTGTTGTTCCTGAACTAAGTAATTGAACAGTTTTTACAGTTGAATACATACATGACATAGTATTTATTTTTTCAACATTGTTTCCAATCGTAATAGTATCACATTTTGTATTACCAAAAGTGCCACATCCTATTTCTTTTACTTCCTTAGATGAATAAAAAACATTTGTCGTTTCGCACTTTCTATTTGGCAAAGTTGTTTCTTACAACCTTTTGCGGCTCAACATTTTGCGGCCTCGCCGCTTTCTATTGAACATACTTTGTTTCTTACAACCTTTTGCGGCATTGACTGCTAGCATAAATAAAAAAGGCTACAAAGTAGCCTATAAACCAAGTTTCTGATAAAAAAACATTTTGTTTAATTAGTTATTAAAATCATCTAATAAATTGACTTTAATATATAAATATGATAATAAAATTTTAAGGAGTTTAAAATGTCAAATTCAAATAAACCAAAAATATTTCTAGTTTTAAAAATAATTGCTTCAATTTTTATTGTCGCAGGCATTGTTTTAATAGTTCTTGGCATCGCCGTTTATCCTATGATATTTAATGGAGCGCCACACGGGCCAAATCCAGCATTTTTTGTGCCTGGAATGGTTTTGCTAACCTTTTCACTTCCAATCTTGGTATTTTCATTTATGCCTGAATTTAAAGGCGTCGCAATCAAAATAACTAAAAGTATTTTAAATGCAAATAAAAATGATTTAACTGATATCGCAAACACTACCGCCGAAATCAGCAAAAGTTCGATTTATACTACAGCGCAGACTGCATCTAAAGGGTTTAAAGACGGATCTAGCAATACAAAATTTTGCAAAGAATGTGGCGCAGAAATTGATGAAGACTCAAAATATTGCAGCAAGTGCGGCAAAAAACAATAAATATTAGAAATATTTTATTAAAAAAACCACTCAAATGAGTGGTTTTATTTTGCATTTTGTTAAGCTTTAACTCTAATTCCAGGTCCCATTGTTGATGAAACGCTAGCATTTTTAACATATGTTCCTTTTGCTGCAGCAGGTTTTGCTTTCAAAATTGCGTTATAGATTGTTTCGTAGTTTTCAACAAGTTTGTCTTTGCCAAAACTTACTTTTCCAATTACAACGTGAACATTGTTTGTTTTGTCAAGCCTATATTCAACTTTACCAGCTTTAACATCGTTAATAGCTTTTTTAACGTCCATTGTAACAGTTCCGCTCTTAGGGTTTGGCATTAAGCCTTTAGGTCCTAAAACACGAGCGATTCTACCAACAACACCCATCATATCTGGAGTTGTGATACAAACGTCAAATCCAAACCAGTTTTCTGTTAAGATTTTTTGAACCATCTCTTCTGCGCCAACAAAATCTGCACCTGCTTCTTGTGCTTCTTTTGCTTTGTCGCCTTTAGCGATAACTAAAACTTTAACAGATTTACCTGTTCCGTGAGGAAGAACAACAACGCCTCTAACTTGTTGGTCTGCATTTCTTCCATCAACGCCAAGTCTGAAATGAGCTTCTACAGTTTCATCAAACTTTGCTTTTGCGCCATTAACAATGATTTCAAGTGCTTCTGGAACTTCATAAGCGTTTGTGCTGTCTACTTGAGAAGCAACTTGATTATATCTTTTACCTTTTTTCATATTGCCTCCTAGTCTTCAACAACGACGCCCATACTTCTAGCAGCGCCTTCAATCATTTTCATAGCAGATTCAATAGATGATGCATTTAAATCTGGCATTTTAAGAGTTGCAATTTCTCTAATTTGCTCTCTTTTGATTGTTCCGACTTTTGTTTTGTTTGGTTTTGCGCTTCCTGTTTCAATTCCGATTGCTTTTTTGATTAAAACAGCAGCTGGTGGAGTTTTTAATACGAAATCAAATGACCTATCTGCATAGATAGTAATCACTACAGGAATAATAAGTCCTGCTTGATTTGCTGTTTTTTCGTTGAACTCCTTAGTAAAGCCTGCAATGTTGATACCGTGAGGTCCAAGTGATGAACCGACTGGTGGTCCAGGTGTGGCTTTACCGGCTGGCAATTGAAGTTTAACAATTGCATTAATTTTCTTAGCCATATTTCTACCTCCCTTGTGGTGCTATCAAGATGTGGCTAAACATCTCTCCCACGAATTTTTGGGCTTTTAACCCGTATATTTTAACGCTTACGCGATAAAATCAAATTAATCTTTAATAACTCTAAGTTGGCTGAAATCTAAGTCAACAGGAGTTTCTCTGCCAAACATTTCAACATTGACTTTTGCCCTTGAATTGACTTCGTCAACTGTTAAAACTATTCCAAGCATATTCATAAGTGGACCATCAATAACTTCAACTTTATCACCAATTTGAATGTTGACATCAGTTCTGATGACTTCCAATCTCATTTTTCTAATTTCTTCTTCAGTAAGAGCAAGTGGACGACCTTTAGGTCCAACAAAACCTGTAATTCCTCTTGTTCTTGTGATGTTGTGCCACATATCGTCGCCATAAATCATTTTAACAAGTAGATAGCAAGGCATAACCTTTCTAGAAACAAGTTTTTTCTTGCCGTTTTTTTCTTCAATAACATCTTCCATAGGAATGACGATATCAAAAATTCTGTCTTGTAAATTAAATTTTTCAACAACTGTTTCCAAGTTTTCTTTAGCAACATTTTCATAACCTGAAAAGGTGTGAAGGACATACCATTTGCTATCTGGGCTATCTCTATAAGGACTTACGCTCTTTTCCTTAACTTCAACAGTTTCAGGAGCTTGTTCTGCTTCAACAACTTGTTCGCTAGCTTGTTCTAATTCTTTTTCGTCCATGCCTATCTCCTATTCTTGTTTTTCTTTTTTACAGCCCAAACAACTAGTCCAACAACAACGATTAAGACGATAGCGCTTGCAAGGCCAACAGACAACCATTTTTGAACTTCTGTAACGCCTTGATTAGAAAGCAAACTTGAAAGAACTGTTAAGATATAGTCAAATGCAAAAAGTATAAGACCAAAGAAAATAACAACACCTAAAACAACGCCCGTTCTTTTAACTGTTTCTTTAAATGTTGGCCAAGTTACTTTTTTGAGTTCTGAGCCTGTTTCTTTAAACATTCTTACTACTTTTGATGGCTTTTTGTCTTTTTTTGACTTTTTCTTTTTATTTGATTCTTTTTTAGGTTCTTCTTTTTGACCTTTAACTGAAACTTCTTGTTTTTCTTCAACAACTTCTTCAACATTGTTGTTTTGTTCAGCATTTTCTACAACTGGTTCACCAGTTACAACTTGATTTTTCTTTTTATTCTTTTTTCCCATTTTTAACTCCTAAAATTCACAAATTTAACATCTTTTGTTTAACAAAAAATTGAAACAAAATTATTTTGTTTCTTTGTGAAGAGTGTGTTTGTTGCATCTTGGGCAATGTTTAGAAAGTTCAATTCTTTCTGGGTCATTCTTTTTATTTTTTACAGTTGCGTAATTTCTTTCTTTGCATTCTGTGCAAGCAACCATAATGTGTGCACGAGCAACATTTTTCTTTGCCATAATTTTCTCTCCTTAAAAAAACACCCCGAAATCTGAGTGTTACAAGCATTGTAACACACTTTTTTCGGAGTGTCAACAAATATTTTAAACTTTTTTAGTTTATTTAAGTTCCAGAAGTCGCTGCACTGAATGTAAAACTTAAAGTTTGAGAACCACAAGGTTGTGTAGTTCCATCTGCTTTCTTGTAAGTTATGCTAATAGTTACACTGATTGAACCAGTCGTAAAAGCAGAGCCATTAGATTTAACTATATTATAACTTTCGTCAAAAGCATAAGTGTTAGTAGAATCATTAATTTCTACTGTAAATAATGAATAAACAGATTGTAATGAAACTTTTGAGTTTAGATATTCGCTATTATAAACTAAAATTTCACTAGCCCAATCATTAAAATTGATTTTTTTGTTGTTTTCTTCGTTTGTATCAAGTGTTAAATTTATATTATTAGTACTTTTCTTAGTAGAACTATTAAAGTTTAAGCCAACAACGGAAACTAATTTATTATTTCCATCAGCAGGCACAGCAATTCTAATTGTCTCAAGTTCTTTGCTCATATAATTTACAACAACAACTATTTCATCGCCAGCATCAAAGTTGCCACTCAACTTTTTAAGCTTATACTCGCCGTCTTCGTAAATTATATCATAACCTGAAGTTACTGTTGAATAAGTGAATAATGAAATGCCACTTATCAGATCTCCTTGTCCTCCACCAACAACAAACGCTTTGATGCCATTTGCCCAAACAGCAAAATCTAAAATGTTTGTTGTGCCAATATTATGTGTTGTTCCGCCGCCAGTCAAGCCATAGTATCTTCTCATAGTTACAAGCACCTGACCAATTTCAACATCATCACAATTTACTTGAATTGTAACTGGCGAGTTAGCATTAAGTTCAGACAAAATTGTCTCGCTTAAAATTCCTTCTCCCGACACTTTTGCAAATGTTACATTATTATTGTAATTAACTTGGTTACCATAATAATCGTAATATGCAATTGAATTTTTCCAATCTCCACCTGAATATGAAGTGCCAGCACTGCCATCAACAACAATTCCATAAGTGCTGTCAACGCCATCTCCTTCCATTTTTACTGAATAATATTGTGGAGTTAACGCAATGTTGAAAGTGTATGTGTGAACAACTGACAACCCAGTTCCCGACAAAGCAAATTGGAAATTAGTTTCTTGTGTTTCAGAAATCTTATTTATGAAACTTGACGCGCCTGAGAATGTATAGCTTGTTCCAACGGAAGTTAAATATCCATTTACAGTACTATTATCGGAAGGCGTAATATTATCAACTGCTGCGCCATTTTGTAAATCCCAAACTTCAAATAAATCACTTACATTGTAAGAGTTGTTTTGTCCAAGATAAATTGTTGAATATTTAGAATATGGACTTTTTGCAACAACTTTATATTTTTGGTTGAGCGCAGTGTTAATATCTAAAACAACTGTTTCTTTTGCGTCTAAAGCAGCATTATCAACTTTCAAAGTCAATTTCAAGCCAAACGCACTTGGCAAAATTGAAATTGAATTGCCAAATACAAGATTATTGTTATAGCCTAATTTTAAATTAGCATCATCAATGCTTGCTGCCGCTGACAATGTTTTTTCCAAGTCACTCATACCAATCTTATCAAAGCCGTCAATGATTATCACATTGCTTAATCCTGCTAAATCAGTTTCGGTTTTCTGTCCAGTTTGAGCACCAAAGCAAGTATATCTCTTCAAGCCATCTGCTCCTGTTTCAGTATAGAAAGCCAAAATGAATTGCTCGCCTTCGTATATTGAACTTGGTGCACTTAAAATTGTTGGAGAAATTTGATATTCATTCAAATATGAAACGGTTATGGTTTCTTTGTAGCCAAATCTATCTGAAATTGTAAGCGTAATTAAATTTCCACCAAAAATCGTCTTTTTAAATTGAATGCCATAGGTTTCACTATCTGGCAACTTACCAAGCCTATTTGCATAACCAGCACCAACAACATATTCTGAACCGCCGCCTACTGCAACAATCATCTTTGTAATGTCGTAATTTCCGCTAATTGTAACAAGTTTTGAAAGTGGAATATTGTAGAATTGAGTTCCACCAAGTGGACTTTCAGTTCCTCCTGATATCAATTTCAAGCCATCACTTGATAAATCTGCACTTCCGCTTGTTGGATAAGAAAGAATTATTTCTCCACTAGGCGATGTTGGAGTTATTGTTATGCTTGGCATAATTCTAATTCTAATAATATAAGTGTCTGCGTCTGCATAAATATTGCTTGTTGCAAGTTCTGCTGCTCCAAATCTTACAACCAAATGAACGATATCTCCACCTTTTTGAGCACCATTTGGAATGATTGTGTAGTCTGTATTTTCAGTATTCGATTGCAATGAAATCAATGAACCCAAATTGCCTACAAAGTTATTATTTGTTGTAAATGTGCCGTGGGTTAAATATACTTTTTCGTTTGAGGTATAATCTCCACCTCTATAAGCAGTTAGTCCCAATTGTTCTCTTAACAACTCAATTAACGAATAGCTATTTCCAGCAGTGAGTTCAATAGTTTTAGAGACAACATATTTTGAACCATAATCAAATTCGTTATTTTCATAAGTATCTTTTGTTATGCTGCTTGTTGAGCCACTTGCAGGACTATCTGCAAATTTTGTGTCGTCCAACTTGTAATCTTTAACAATAGTGTAAGAATATGCCCCAACTTTTGTGCCTTCAATATTCTTCAATTCAAAAGTTTCATTTGTTACATTTTCTTGTTTTGACAAACCAAATTCGCTTATGGAAGTAGTTCCTTCAACTTTGAAAATTTCATGAGCTTGAGTAAATGTCATCTCATAACCATTGAAGAAATATGTTATTTTCCTTGTTGGTTGAGTGATGAATAACCCTGAAGATGAAACAACTTGACTATCATTCTTTGCAAATTCGCCAAAATAGAATTCGCAAGTTGCAATGTCTACGCCTTTACCAGCAAAAATAGTTGAAAGTGTAGTTGTCGTTATTTCATCGCCTTGTGTCCAGTCAGTAAGTACTTTTGTATAGAAATACAATGTTGCGTTTTCAACTTTATTAACGTTTCCAACTCCGCCGATGTAGACAATAGTTTCAACTCCTGTCAACCTGCTACGAGCGATAACTGGAATTATAAATGTAGAGCCGTATCTATTTGCGTTAGTTGTGATTGAAACATTGCCATCAACAAACCAGAATGGGTTGCCTGTAACTTCGCTAGCCAAAAGTTCTTCATTTATTTCATCTGAGCCATTGTCAAACCTTGCAGTAAATACAGGGTCTTTGCAAATTGTTAAATTGAAAGTTTTTCTTAAAAGCTTATCAACATAAATTTCAATAACAACCGTTTGATTGTCTTTTATATTTTGAGCTGTTGGATCTAACGCAATGTAATATTTATTATCTATTTCAGTTATACTAATAAGATTATCTTCATCCTTAACAATGTAATTTGAACTTGTTTTTAATTTAATTCTAGAAATATCAAAACTTGCATTTGATATTAAATATGGTTTTATATATTTACCTATTAATTTTATATCTCCACTTTCATAATCTTTGTTGTAAATCAAATAAGAATTCATTGTTTGATTTGTTCCAAAGTTGTCATAAATTATTTCAACATCAGTGTCAGGATTGATTGTAATTGTTAAAGTTCCTGTTGTGAGTTCAGTTGAACCTTTATAAATTCCAATAGTAACAACAACTTGCCTTGACGCCATAACTGGTTGTGGATTGAATGTTAATGTTGTTTCACTCAATGAAATTCCTAAGTTTTCGTTTGAATATAAATCCAATTCTTCTGGCAATAAATTTGATGTATCAACACTTTCAAGTTTATAGCTATAGCCAGTTCCTTCCTTAATCGCAAACAAGCTACCTAAACTATTCCAAGTAAATGAATTATTTGCTATTGCATTAGCAGTTTGATTGCTTACAACAATGTTTGGCAAAATTGTAAACCAAATTTCAAGTTTGCAAGTATCAGTTGCGCTTGTGCCTGGAAGTTTGTCAGAATCCCAAAGTTCAACGTTAATAGAAATTGGAAGACTTTGTCCTACATAAGGCGCGATAGTTAATTGATTTTCAGAAATTGAAACACCTGAATACGCTTCTTTTAGCACAAAATTACAATTTGCAATTCCTGTTACATTTGTACCATTATATGTAATTGTTAAATAATCAAACAAATTAATAGTTTGGTCGCCATAGATGCCGTGGATATCATTTTGACCACCGTCATAATTATTGTTTGTTTGACCAATATTAATTGGGCTTGCAATTATAATTTCAATTTTTGCAACAATACCTTCTTCAGAGAAAGCGTATAACGTTGCTTCTTGCTGATTTGGTGAAGATTTTACAATCAATTTTCCAGCGTCATAATAGATAATATTATCTAATGTTTGCAATACGCCGTTTTTTAACACTGCGAAGTTGAGAGTTAAGCCTTCAACTGGTGAAAGACCCGTGCCGGCTTTCATTCTAATTGCCAATTTTGACAAGTCATAGTAATAAACGCTATCTTCTAAAGTTAAATCGCTGAATTCAATAGTTGTTTTATCAAATTCTTTATCGCTATCTGCTGTATCAACTAAAACATAGTTTACAGCGCGATTTTGAACGCTTATTTTATAATAACCTTCAGCGCCATTTTTTGTGGTGATTTTAATTAAGATGTTCAAAGGATATGAAGTAGTATTTTTTATAACAACTTCTCCGCTTTCTGCTCCTATTGTTACATAATCGCTAGCGTTTGAAACAAGTTCGTTATTAACATAAACTTCAACAATTTCAAATTGCAATTTGTTATATTCAGCAGAAGCCTCTCCGCTCGTTTTTATTGAAATATAATTTTTGCCAAACATATTATATTTGTTTGATTGCAAGTTGATTAAATGTTGACCGTTTTCAAATTCATCATAATAAACTTTGTGAGAAATTTCGAAATCTTGCAAAATTTCACTATTTTTGTCTTGTGAATATGGATAATTTATTTCAATTTCTTGCGATTTTGCTGCTGCAACATAATAGCCAAATGTATAAGCATATTTTGTTCCCAAGCTGTTTTCATAATAAACAGTGAATGTGATTTTAAACTTATGCTCTTTGCCCATTGGGTTTGTTTGAATTGTTACAGTTTTGTCGCTATTTACAACAACATTGATTAATAAATTGTTATTTTCAAGATATTTAGCATCTGTTAAATCATAAATTGTTAACTCAAATTGATTTTTCAAAATCGCATCTGCAAATTCAGAAATTGATTCTCCGCTTGTAATTGTTTCGTAAACATCACCATTTAAAATATTATAAACATCTGTTTCTGAGGAGCCTGTATACTTAATGTAATCCCACTTTTCAGGGAAAATCATCGCTCTATAAACCACATATTGTCCATAATTTTCTTTTGTGCCGCTATAAACTATGATATATGTTTCAAATAGGCCAAATTCATTTTTAGTTATATATAAGACCTTATCACCATAATCAGTGATTGTGAAATTTCTTACTCCGTCCAATTCGCAAAGTTCAGCATAAGAAATTATGTTATTATCTTTTGTTAACTTTCCAAAATCAACATTAGATATTCCATTAATAGATTGTCCAGCATAAAGGGCAACAAATCTTTGTCCATTATATGTAATTTCATTCAATTCTGAAGGCAAACTTAATGCAGGTTGTGCAAAATATTTGAAGTTAAATTCTATTCCCGCATAGTTGATAACGAGTTCGTAGAGAGCAAGTTTTTCAACATCTTCAATAGTTAAGTTTGTGATATTAAAACTTGATGAATCAAAACCTTGCGTTCCATATTTTCTTAAGAATGGGAATTTTACGATATTGTCGCCAGTTGTTGCGTCTGGAAGCCAGAATAGTTGATAGCCGTTTTTAAATGGAGTTTCTTGAGAATTTAGATAATAAACTGTTTTTCCATCTTCAACTTTAATTTCTATATCGCTATCACTTCCACCGACATTAACCTTGTCGTTAACTTTGATGTTTGGCTCAACATAGAAGACATATTCAACCGCAAAGTTATAAGCATTGGCTACTGCATCATCAGCAAAAGCGAATGTCAAAACATATCTTTCAGTTTTTGCAACAGGTGCAAAGTTCAAAGAAGTTGGAATATAGATTGTTCCGGATTGCGTTGAAGTGATTGTTAATATACCAAATAAATTTATTGAATCACCATTTATTGTGATCAATCCAATATCATTTGCAGAAATTTTTGCTGCATATCCGATTCCGATTTCAACATCATATACGCCAGTTTCCAAGTTGAAGCCTAAAACTTTAAAGTTGTTCAACGCAATTTCTGCTTCTGCAAAGACAAATTTTGCATCAGGTTCTTTTTGTTCAACATTTGCACCTTCGTGATTAGATATTGTGCCTTGTGATTGATAATATGGCGCTAAATTGATATTCAAAACACCTGAATTATAGCCAATTTCTGGGCTATAATAGTAGACAACTAAACTTGCTGCTTTTCCAAGTTTTGCTATAGGTTTAAAGCCTGTAACTTCGCCCGATTCGTTTTTAATTAATGTAATAAATTTAGATAAATCTTCTGAAATTTCAACTGAAAATTTCAATTTGTCTTGAACTGAAACTTGAGATTCTCCAACTTTTATCCATAAGTTGACTAAATCTTTGAAAGAATAAGTGATGTTCGCATTCTCTTCATCAACAACACTATAAACATCTCCTTCTTGCTTAATTGGCGCGCCTAAAATTGTGTATCCGCGATTTGTATCATAACTTAAAATGCCGTCTTTTTCTGTAGAAGCAACGCTTTGCCTATATGCGGTATCGTTGTCGATAATATCGAAGTTTGCGTCAACATTAAATGATACTGTTATAGGTTGTGATTGAGAATGTGTATATTGTGGCTTAAATGTTACATCAACTTCTCCACTCTTTAATGCTGAAAGTTGATATTTTATTTCGTCGCCAACTGACACATAGCTGATTTGCAAAACAAGCCCATTGTTTGAAGTGATATTCAAAACATCGTCAATTCCATAATGTGTATAAGCAACATTCAAATATCCATCTGTTGAAATTTCGATATCTTTACGCACTCCGTCGATATCTAATTGATAAACGGTTGTTATTTCTGTGCCAACAATTCTTTTTATGATGTACACAGTTTCATTTCCTGTGAATGGTGCAACAACCCTGTTGTCATTTTCATCAAGATATGTATATGTAACACTTAAATCGTTGATTTTTCCTGAGTAGATGTTGATATTTGCGTTGCATTTGATTGTGTTAGAAATTTGTTCTTTTGGCGTTTCAGCAACATAGTTTAAAGCAATATTAACAATTTTTTCATCTTCATTGTCGCCAAAAGCAATTTCATTTGTTGAAAGCAACATCTCATATATTGTATATTCGCCGTTAATAGTTCCAACAGGCGCAGCATCAAAATATGTAGAAAGTGCATATTGCAAAGCATATTTTGTTCCACCGCTCAAATAATAGAGATAGTCAACAACTGCATTGTTTTCAAATGCTGCTAAAGAAATATTTCCAAATTCAACTTGTTTTTTAAATATTTCAACATCTGTTGTTTTAATTTTTATAGACAATTTTAAGCAATCCGTTGTTCTTTGAAGCACAAAACTATTTGTGTCATCATAAGGAGAAACGCTCTTTTCAATAGAAATTGTCAAACTATTTGAATCTAATTCAACTGTTTTAGAAATTCTAAATGGAAGCGTTATTAAAGTGCCATTTTCAGCGTTTGGAAGCGCTTTTATAACATAATTTTCGCCGTCTTTAATTGCGTTGCCATAATAATCGTTTTGAACAACTGCAAAAAGGATATCAAATTCAAATTGCGAAGCGTCCCCCATTGATGAGATAATCAACTTTTCATCGCTTAAAAGTTCATAAACATATTGAACGTCTGTGGAAAGGCCTTGTATCTCTCCGTTATAAACTTTGCAATTTATTTTGTTTTGCAAATCTGCATCTGTTTTAGAACAAACAAAATATTTAATCAAAGTGTTGGCTGGATTTTCATCTAAGTTAGTAATGAGCGCCAAGTCTGTCAAATTGATAATGATAGGCTTTGGGGTGCCGTTTTCATAGAAGAAAATCTCTTCATTCTTGCTGTCTGCAACCAATTCGTCTGATTTTTTATAATCTGAATTTTCATTCCATTCAACTTCTGGCTCAACGATAGGAGCGACCACGCATTCTACATCAAAAGGTCCATATTTGCTGTTGTTTTCAACAATTCCTTCATTTGATTTATAGAAAACTTGAATTCTAATAGCCGAATAATCCGCACCTTCATTGTTTGCAAGCGCTGCAATTTCCCAATAAGAATTATTTGGCAAGTTGCGATTGAATTTAACTTGATAGAAGTTGAAGCCATAATAATCGCTATCTACTAAATCCATAACATAAACTTGAGAACCAATAAATGCGAAATATTTATTTTCTCCAGCAGTTGCATCAACCCAAGCTCCGTTTTTATAAACTTGAATTGACAAATAGATGTTTTCAATTTCTTTTTGGACAGCACCTTGAGAATAGCCTTCCGCCAAAATGTTTATTCCCAAAGAATTATATTTTGTGCTGTTATTCGCTGTTAAAATCAATCTGTTATTGATATTAAAAACAAGTTCGTTTCCAGTTCCTTGATAATTATCTGTTATCTCAAAACCATCTATCGTGATGTTTGTTACGCGAATGTTTGCACTTGCTTGAACGCCAATACTCTTCAAAAGTTCAAATTGTTCATTTAAAGTTAATGCAGCATTTTCGTCACTAGCTTGTGCATTTTTAAACACTCTTGCAAAAACTTCGCCATCGCCCGAAATCAAAGAGAGCAACCTTCCTAAATCTGATGCTCCAGAAACAGCAACGCCATCTTCATTTACAAGAATGATATTTTGTTCGTCATTATTTAATCCAAAAATGACCTTTTTATATTGAGCAACCGCAGTTTGTCCATCTTTTCCATAAAGATAAGCGCTGCGTTTTGGCGTAAATTCTACTTTCAAGCCAAAATATGTTTCCAAGTTTACAAGATAATAAGTTTTATCGTTTTCAACAATGGAATTTAAAGTTGTGTCTGCGCTTCCGTTATCTGTGCAAGGAACAACCTTAATGCTTTCAACAGGGACATCAATATTGATTGTTGTGTTAATTCTGCTTAAAGATTTTGCTTCTGATTGAGCATATAGCGCAACAGTGCCGCCAATGTTATATAACTTTGTGTTTTCGTCAATCGCGCCTTCATAGCCGTCATCAGGGGCAACACAAAGCAAAACGCTAAAAGCCTTGCCAAGAGTTATTGTTTTTGGAACTATAATCTTTCCGTTTGTTATGTATTCGCCTTCACTTTCTTCAACAAGTGAATATTTAACTTGATTTCCTTGAGCGTCCAACGAATAGCAATATGGGGTGGCAGTTTCATTGTTTACTTTTAAATATTTTTTAGCAACTGTTGTTCCAAAATCTAAATTGATTTTGTTTTGTGTGTATTCAGTTGAAGTTGTTGCAATAATCATTTCAAAATTGTCAGACACATTATAATCACTTGTGTGTGCTGTAAATGATTTATTGCCTTCTTCGTCAACAACTACATCAGCATAAAAAATATCTGCAGGGGGAATGACTTCAGTTTCTAATTTTCCTGTTAAATATAATCCAAGCACTGTTGCACCAACAATGCCTAAAATTGAAAAAAATACAATTAATGCAACTTTAAATATTCTCATATTGCCCCCATTTGTATATTAATTTTTGTGAATAAAATTATTATCCGCAAATTATTTAAAATAATTATATAATTATATATTATTTTAGTCAAATAAAATCAAGTTAAATTTCATTAAATTAAAATTTAAAAAATTAAATAAAAAAATAGCAAATAAATTAAAAATTTAATAAAAATTATTAAAAAATTAAATAAAAATGCTATTTTTTTTATTATTTTTTTTATTTTTTTAATCATTTTCGGAAAATAACAATTTATATTTGTTATTTTCTTCAATTAAAAATTTTTCTAAAAGCGTAAATCTTTTTGCCATATAGGTGTTTGAAATCATTCTTCTTAATGCAGTTTTTGAACCAACTAACACAACAAGTTTTTTCGCTCTTGTTACTGCTGTGTAAATTAAATTGCGCGTAAAAATTAAACTTGGTCCAGATGTTACAGGAATAACAACAGCATCAAATTCCGAACCTTGACTTTTATGAATCGTTATCGCATAAGCTAGTGAAAGTTGTGAAATTTCACTCCTTGGATAAGTTACTTCTCTGCCGTCTTCAAACCACACAATCATTTCAAAAGTGTGTGGATTAATTTTGTAAACATAGCCTATGTCGCCATTGAATACGCCAGCGCCATCTTCAAAATAATTTTCTCTTTCAAGGCGTTTTTTCCATTCAAGATTGTAGTTGTTTGCTGTTTGCATAATCTTATCGCCTTCACGGAAAATTGTTTGTCCAACCTTGATTTCATTTTTTAATGGCGAGGCAGGATTGATTTTTTCTTGCAGACTTACATTTATGTTTTCAATGCCACATTCACCCGCCTTTAAAGGCGCTAAAACTTGTATCTTTGAACTTTCAATTTTAAAAAATGAAGGGATTCTTTGCGTGACAAGCGAAATTATGCTGTCAAAAATATCCGTTCTCTCTTCCTTTGATTCAAAGAAAAAGTCAGAACTTTTGTTATCCAAAACTGGCATAACACCTTCGTTTATCATATGGGCGTTAGAGATTATTAAACTGTCGTTCTCCTGCCTGTAAATTTGAGTTAATTGCGTTACATTTATTGTGTCGCTAGCCAAAATATCTGCCAAAACATTTCCAGCACCAACGCTTGGAAGTTGGTCTTTATCGCCAACAAGAATTAATTTAGCACCCTTTGGAATTGCTTTGAGCAAACTATTCATCAGCAAAATATCCACCATAGACACTTCGTCAACAATAATCACATCATAAGGGAGCGGATTTTTTTCATTGTAAACAAAAAGCCCAAGTTTAGAACGAAAATCTATTTCAAGTGCCCTATGAATTGTTTTTGCTTCTTGCCCAGTGCTTTCTGATAGCCTTTTTGCAGCTCTTCCTGTTGGCGCTAAAAGAAGAATGTTTTTCTTTTGCATTTTAAATATTTCCAAAGCACAAGAAACTATTGTGGTTTTTCCCGTTCCAGGCCCGCCAGTAATGACGCTAACTCCGCTATTAATTGCCATTTTTATTGCATCTTTTTGGTCTTGATGCAACTTAATATGTTTAATTGTTTCAAATAGCGCAATTTCACTATCCAAATTCAATTCTGATTCCAAGTTGGAATTATTTAAAATAGCCATTTTCCCAGCAACATATTTTTCAGCATTATACATCTTTGTTAGCATTATAATTTCGCGTTTGTCTTGCCAAAAAATCTTGACCATATTTTCTTTTTGCAATATATCAAAAATGTCTTCAAAAACATTTTCAACATCTGAATTTTCAAGTGATAAAAGCGAAATTACACCTTCAATAAGTTGCGGCTTCAACATATATGTGTGTCCATTTTTATCGCTTGCTTCATTCAAAGTATGCAAAATTCCAGCCCTAATTCTAAATGGACTATCGGCAGCAATTCCCATACTTTGGGCAATTTTGTCCGCTTTCAAAAATCCAATCCCGTTAACTTCTTCAACAAGCCTATATGGATTAGTCTTTACAATTTCGATGGTTTGATTTTTATAAATTTCATAAATTTTTAATGCGATAGTCGTTGAAATATTATAGCCTTGCAAAAAGACCATCGCGTTTTGCATATCTCTAACATCAATAAGCGAAGAAGAAATAATCTCAGCTTTCTTTTTAGAAATTCCTTTAACTTCCACCAACTTTTCAGGATTAAATTCAATTATTTCAAGCGTGTTTTCTTTGAATTTTTTAACAATCGCTTCCGCTGTTACAGGTCCAACGCCCTTGATTAATCCGCTGGACAAATATCTTATTATGCCGTGTTGCGTTTTTGGCGCAATGCTTTCATAACTATCAACTTGAAATTGAAGACCATATTTTCCGTTATGCTTAAATTCACCTTTTAGCTTTAAGTTTTCGCCAACATTGATTGATAAAAAATTGCCAACTGCAATGTGCCCTTTGTCGGCGCAATCAAAAAGAAAAACGGTATATCCGTTATCGTCGTTTCTAAAAACTATTTCTTCAACAATTCCTTCAAGTTCCATAAACAATAAAAGTTTAAACCATTTTCTTTTAGAAAACAAACTATTTCACAAATTATTCTATTTTTAGACAATCAAAGCATAGTAATCTTTTATTCAAGGAGCAAGTTATGAGTTCGTTTAATGCTTTAGAAAAAATAATATTTAAAAAAGGTGTCTTTGAAGATTTGTCAAATTTTGCTAAAAATTATCAAAAAATTGCAATTTTAACATCAAAAACGCCAAAAAAATTATATATTTCTGCACTTATTGGTTTTTTAAATGAAAAAAATATAAACTTTTTTACCTGTGAATTTAATAGCGAAATTGCCGACCACGAAAACATAATCAAGGCGGCAAGTAAATGTCAAGGCTGCGATTTAATCATCTCTTTTGGTGCTGGAAAAGTTACAGACTTATCTAAACTTGTTGCAAAAAGTTTGAAGATTCCTTTCGTTGTTGTCCCCTCCACAATTTCCCATTTTGGATATTTTACAAACTATGCCTACAAGACGAACGCTTTAACAACGGAAAAAGTTGCTTGCGACTATCCATTAAAAGTTTTTATTGATGAGAACATAATTAAATCAAGTCCAGACAATTTTATTTTTTCCACTTGTTGCTTCATCTTTTCGTTTTATGAAACAATATTTTCCGAACTAATAAAAAATCAGATGTTTGCCTCTGACAATAGTTATCAAATCAATGCTTTAAAAAGAATATTAAACAAAACAGAAGGGTTGTTAAATTGGCTTAGTCTAAATAAAAATGTTGCAATTTTAAATTTGATGGATAATTTAATTGAACTTTTTTCTATAGTCAATTCTTTGGACTGCGACATTCCGCAAATTGAAATTGCGTCGATGCCGCAAGTGGATAATATCAATCTGAACTTTGGCAAGCGAACTTTAATTTACACCGCATCGCTTTTAAATATCTATTTAAGTTTTTGGGGAAGCAAAAATATTTGCTATAAAAATATTCCAGATTATGAAAATATATTAAAAATATTGCAAAAAAATGGAAAAAATAGTGATTTTTTTGAAAATTTTGTCAATAAATATCAAAATGTAACATCAAATGAATTCTTTTTTAAAGCAAAAATGATTAAGCCAAGGCTGCACGCAGAGCTTATTTTGTTACAAACTAAACTGTCAAAAGTTTGTAAAAGGTTGATGAACTTATACACAAAAAATGAGCCACGAATGCTGAATGAATGCAATTTTTATGACAACATTTCTTATATAGCAATATCATCAAACTGCTTTCAATTAAACTCACTAATGCGGCTTGGATATCTAAATTTCGCTTAAATGATTGTATAAATTTTATAAAAACGGCAATAAATCTAATATGAATTCAAACGCTTTGAGATTTATTGCTTTTTTCTTTGTAATTTTGTTGATTACAATTTCTACTGTTAACATTAAAAATAATATAGACTTGAAAGAACTTAATGCAACAAATATCAAGTTTTATTACAACAAACAAATCGAATTTGAAAATGAGAGGACATATCAAAATGGCGTTGGGCTTTATATCACCCCCACCATAGAAACTGCAAACAATTTGCTTTTGGAAAATAATTTTGACGGAATTGAATTTACAACTTCAAGCACTTTAAAAGAAATATTGCAAATATTAAATGCAAACATAGTAAAAACGCAAAAAATTATGATAGATAATACTGAAAAAACAATAATTTACGCTTGCACAAATAAATTTAATAAATTTGTTACCATTGAAAATAAAAAAGTAAACATACAAATTCTTCTTTCTTCAAGCGAAAATAAAGTGGGATTGCCTCTACTTCTCGGCAGTTATTAATTTTAAAATTTTATGTATAAATGAAAAGATATATGTCAATAATTTGCGCAGGAGGTCAAAGATGAGCAATCAAATAAAAATCAAAAAGAGAGGAGAGGGTTTTAAAAACTTTTTAAAAAAGTATGGCTATTTCATAGCGGTTGGAGTAATTGTTTTAGTTGTTACATTATCTGTTGTTTTAACTGGTCAAAAAACAAATTCAGATATCAACATAACAGATAAACAACCTATTGAAGTTGGTTCAAGCGCATTGAGCTTCACCTTGCCTTTGCTGGATTGTCAAGTTGTTCAAGATTATTCAAGGGACACATTCTTGTATAACGAAACAATGGGCTGGTATGAAACTCATAAAGGCGTCGACTTAAAAAGTGAAAATTCAACTGATGTTTTAGCTGCTGAAGCCGGAGAAATTGTTCAAGTCTATACAAACAATATTGAAGGCACTGTTGTTGTCATAAAGCATAATGAACAATTTTCAAGCAAATATTCTTCATTAGACAGCAAAACTGATGTTAAAGTTGGCGACAAAGTTAAAAAGGGTCAAAAAATTGGAACAATTTCAAATAGTGCTGGAGAAGAATACAAATCAGGCGCACATTTACATTTTGAACTTTTAAAAGATAACGACCAAATAAACCCAAACGACTATCTTTCTCTTCAAAATAAATAATCCTCCTTCAATGCTAAAAAAAATCACGGAATTCCGTGATTTTTTAATACATATACTCTTAAATTATGAAATTAATTATTCTATTTGGAATATATATTATTTTTTTAACCGATGCTTTGTCCACTTTTCCTGTTGCATAAACAAGATTTTCAACTTCCTGTTGAGCCGCTCCAAGTGAAACTGGAATTGTTCCTTTCATCTTTCCATTAACTTGAATTGGCAAATTGATTTCTTGCTTTTGAGTTTTATTTTCATCATATTTTGGCCAACTTTCATCTAATATCTCTTTATGGAAAACCCTTTCATACAATTCGCTTGTTAAATGTGGCGCAAGTGGATTTAAAACGATTAAATATTGTCTTAATTCTTCCCTAGTTATATATCCGTCTGCTTTTATTTTCTTCATAAAAATCATACAAGCAGATATTGCAGTGTTAAGTTTAAGATTTTCATAATCTTCTTCTAATTTTTTAATAAGCGCGTTTAATTCGACTTCGTGTTCTTTGCTTACTTCTTCGCCTTTGATGATATCTTGCAATTTCCATACTTTGTCCAAGAAATTGACAATTCCTTCTATGCCCTTGTATGTCCACATACAATTATCTTCATATCCAGCCAAGAAATGAACGTGCATTCTTGCAACATCTGCGCCATATTCGTCTATAACTTTAAGTGGAGAAACGCCATTTTTTGAACTTTTGCTCATCTTTTTGCCTTCATCGTCCAAAATAAGTCCACTTCCCATTTTCCTAATAAATGGGTCGCGTGTTGGAACTGCGCCAATTTCATAAAGGAAATTTTGCCAGAAGAAAGCATATAAAACGTGCCTTGTTATATGTTCTGTTCCGCCTGTATAGCAATCTACACTTCCCCAATATTTCAATTTATCGTAATCGGCAAGTGCTTTATCGTTATGTGGATCTACATATCTTAACCAATACCAACTTGAACCTGCCCAGTTAGGCATAGTGTCTGTTTCTCGCCTTGCATGTCCACCGCACTTAGGACATTTACAATTTACAAAACTATCAATCTTTGAAATTGGAGAATCGCCCTTAGCATTTGGCATATAATCGTTTGTTTCAGGAAGAAGTAAAGGCAAATCCTTTTCATCAAGTGGAACAACTCCACATTTTTCGCAAAATACAACAGGGAATGGTTCTCCCCAGTATCTTTGCCTATTGAAAGGCCAGTCTTGCATTTTATAATTTACTTGTTTTTTCCCATAACCTTTTTCGATGACCATTTCAGCAATTTTCTTTTTTGCTTCTTTTACAGGCAGCCCGGTAAATTGTTCAGAATTCATCATCTTAAGATTTTTTTCTAAATATTCAGCCTTTTCGACCGCTTTTTGAGACACATCGCCTTCAATAACTTGTATCATAGGAATGTTGAATTTTACAGCAAATTCGTAGTCTCTTTGGTCATGACAAGGAACAGCCATAACAGCACCAGTTCCATAATTATTCAAAACAAAATCTGCCAAATATACAACAACTTTGGATTTTGTAATTGGATTGATTGCATAAATTCCTTCGAGTTTGCAACCTGTTTTTTCTTTTACTTGGCTTATTCTATCAAACTCGCTTCTAAGCGCTGTTTGTTTTTGATATTCAACAACTTCGTCATAATTTTTGATTTTGTCTTTTAACTCTTCAACAAGTGGGTTTTCAGGCGCTAAAACTACAAAAGTAATTCCATAAACAGTTTCAATGCAGGTTGTATAGATTTCTAAATCTGTTATTTTATTGTCTTTTTCATCAACTAAATCAAGTTTTAATTGAATGCCTTCACTTTTGCCTATCCAATTCCTTTGCGCTTCTTTAAGATGTTCAGCCATTTGTATTCTGTCAACATTTCCCAAAAGTTTTTCAGAATATTCCTTCATTTTTAAGAACCAAACATCGCGATTGACCTGGACAACTTCGCTTCCGCATCTATCGCAAACTCCACCTTGGCTATCTTCATTTGACAAAACAGTTTGACATTTTGGACAAAAGTTTACAACGCCCTTTTCTTTATATGCTTTTCCATTTTTTAAAAGTTGCAAAAATATCCATTGCGTCCATTTGTAATATTCAGGGTCGCTTGTACAAAATGTTCTCGTCCAATCAAAAGAAAGTCCAAGCTTTTTAAAGCCGTTTAAGATGTTTGTCATTCCATCTTTAACAAATTGTTTTGGGTTAATTCCATATTTAATGGCAGCATTTTCTGCTGGCAAGCCAAAGGAATCTCCACCTATAGGGAACAAAACATTATAGCCTTTAAATCTTTTAAATCTTGCAAGAGCATCTGCCGGAACAGTTCCCTTTAAATGCCCCATATGCAAACTTCCGCTTGTGTTTGGAAATTCATAAAGCATATAATATTTTGGCTTTGTTGGGTGAAAATCAACGGCTTTTAATCTATCGTCTTTTTCCCATCTATCTTGCCATTTTTGTTCAATCTCTTTAAAATTATATTCCTCTGCCATAATTTTCCTTTTATGCAACTGCTTTTACAGGTTTAGTTGTTCCACTAACAAAATTAATCAAATCAATATAATATGTTTCATATTTGCTTGTTGAAGAATTTTTAACATAAAAATATGCAAAATTGCTGTCAATATCTAAATATGTTGTGTTGATTGTGTTGCTGTCTGAAAGTTTTTCTCCGCTTGGGGTTTCCTTTGTTACATCAACTCTATATAGTGCTGATGAACTTACATAATATACATATTTGCCTTGAACAAATACTGCCGATGATGCACTTGAAGATAATTGTTTAGTTGTCAAGCCATCATTTGAGCGATAATATAATTTTCCGCCATTAACATAAACATATCCATCATAGTTGTCTGCTTCATATTTAAATTCAATCATTGTTGAAATCGCAGATTGACTTGTAAGTTGTTTTTCGCTGTCTTGGAAAGTTTTTCCAGTCAAATCATTTACAAACAAATAACTTTCGCTTGAAGGTGACATTTCTGAAAGCAAAACATTCCTTTTATAATACAATTTGTCATTTTCAAATTTGCTTAAAGTGATTGTTAAATAATCTTCTTTGAAAAGTTCTGTTACTTCTCCTGAGATTATATTTGCTTTGCATAAAACATTTCCATAATCTCTAGTATCTGTGTTCTTGCTGTTAGCTATTGTGTAATAAACATATTTTTCATTTTCTGTTGCACTGTAAGAATTTTCTGCAACAGCAATGCTCTTTGGCAAAACTGCTGATTTAACATCAGTAGCCAAAACTTTGCTATTGCCGTTCATATCAACTCTTAAAATCTTTGAGCCATCAAAAATCAATAAATATAAATTTCCGTTGATTGAAATAAATGAATAACTTCCGCTTGAAAATTCTGTAGTTTGATAAATTTCTGTTAAATTTTGTCCATCTAAATCAACAGAATAGAAAGTGAGCAAACTATACATCACTTTGCCTTCGGAATTTTTTATTGTTGATGGTGTTCCAAAATAAATTTTGTTTCCAAAAATATAAAGGCCAGAATTTTCAAAGCCAACTACTTTTGAGCAAAGAAGTTGAACTTCAGACAAAACATATTCTTCTTTATATTGGTCTTCTTCACCTTCTTTTTTATCTTCTTTTTCAATAAGTGTCTTTTTAAGTTCTATTTTTGCACGATAAAGAGCACCATTTGAAACTTTGCCAAGTTCGTTTGTTAATCCGCCTGTTCCCAAATCTGATGAAGCGACATATCCGCTTGCGAAATAAATATAATCGCCTTTTCTAACTTGAAAAGAGCCGTTGCCTGTTACAAGTTCAGTGATTTCAGGACCGCCTTCCAATTTGATGCAGTTGTTTTCATTTGAACAGCCAACAAAGATAAAAGCTGTTAAAGCCAAACAAAATACTAATGCGATGCTAATAAATTTTTTCATTTTTCTCTCCTCTAATTTCAATTTGCGAATAAAATAAAAATTTTCGCAAAACCTTGCGAAAACAATATTAACATTTAGTAATTTTAAAGTCAAACAAATTACTTAAAATATATATTTATAAATTCAGTAATAAGCTGGACATATCTTTCCTTATCTGACGCATAACTCATACAATGTTCAGCACCATCGAATATTTCTAATTGATTATGGCCTTTTGTTTTTAAATTGAAAAGTTTTTCCGACATATCAACAGGCACTAAACTGTCCTTTTCTCCGTGAATAAACAATGTTGGGACTTCATTGAATTTGATAGCGTTTTCTATGTCGACATCTTTGAGAAAAAACTCTCCATACATTTTTGCCCCTTGATTGACAAAAAACATTGTTGGCTGAACCGGCAATTTATATTGTTTTAACATAGCCTTAAATTCACTATATGCATTTGTATATGAGCAATCTGAAATGATACATTTAACATTTTTGCTTGTTTGAAAACAAGCGTAATAATTTGCCACTGCCGCACCCATAGACCAGCCAAATATGGCGATTTCGGTATCTTTTCCGCACTTATTTAGCAAAAACTCAATCCATTTTTTTAAGTCATCTTTTTCAAAATAACCCATACTAATTGTCTTGCCTTCACTGTCGCCGTGCCCTCTTTGGTCTGGGCAAAAGATGTTAAATCCTAGGTCATAAAATATTTTTGCTTGAACTTCCATATCTTTATAACTTGAAAAATAGCCGTGCAAAATGATTGCCAATTTGTTGGACTTGGCATTTTCATTTTTGATATAGATTCCACTCAATTTGGTATCGCCATTTTTGATTTGCAACTTTTCCAGTTTTTGCGAATTCCACCAAGACAAATTTATGCCATATTTTGAAAGATTGTCGTGAAAGACTTTTTGAATGTACTTTCCAAGCAATCCGTTTCTTTTGAGAGTTATTGCATAAAAGACATAAGTCAGCAAAAAATAACTGAATATTGCAAACAAAATTAACGATAACAAAATAATTGTTACAATTCTAATCGTGCTCAATTCGACCTCAAATTACCATCTAAATTTCTTTTTATTTGGTTCTTTTCTTGTAAATTTATTTGATGAATTCATTTGCTTTGCCGCTTCCGCCCGCATTTGTTCTTCTGTTAAAAGACTATTTTCAGAATTTTGATTGAGTTCTTCTTTTTCTGCTTCATTCATCATTCTGTCAAACTCTTTCTTGATATTTTTACTCTTTTCAATTTCTTTATCTAACTCATTTATCGAATTGATTAAACTTTTACATTCTTCAGCGACTCTATCAAAAGCCAAAAATTTTGCTTTGTCAAGCTTGCGCATTAATTGGTCATTTTGTTCAAGCATTGTTTCTGGTTCTTTTAACATCTCTTCTGGGAACAAATCTAAAATAAAGACTAATTGGTCGCACATCTTTTTTGTTAAGACCATAATAAATTGCTCTGGCTCTAACTCAAGCGTATTCATAGCCAATTCTATTTTATCAATAGATAAAAGCTCGTTGATTTGATTTGAGAAAAATAATTGTAGTTTAGACAAACTAAAAGCATTTCCTCTAGAAGCGGCTAAAATAGTCCACTTCATATATTTTTCAAAGTTCATAAGGCAAAAATCGTACTTGCCTTTTTTGTAACAATAGCCCATAAAATCTTGCAAATGTTTGTTATCAATGCAATTTGTTGTTAAATTGTAGATAATTTCATCATAATTGTTTTCGTCTTCTTTGCTTTTGTTCCTTTTTGCGAAAGCATTATCAACAATCTTTCTAAGTTCCATAAAGACATCTCTGTCATATTCAACATCATAAAAAGGTGCATATGCAAGAGAGTCAACATCTTCATAAACATCATTTAAAGTGTAATCTTCGTCCAAAAGCATATCGTCAGAAATGGAAAGCTCTTTTTCTTCAACTTTTTCTTCTTTTATTTCCACTGCGTTTTCATTTTTAACTTTTTTTATTGATTTTTTTTCAATTTCTTCTTCTTTGTTTTCCGCATCTTTTTGTTTTTTTGCAGGCATATTAACCTCCTAATTTAATTTTAGTATAACAAAACTAAAATTTTTTAACTAATATTTTAATCAAATTTGTTTATATAAATTAATTTTGTTGCTAAATTTAGTAAATTATCGTATAATATTAAATGAAATCTATTAAAGGAGGTTTTATTATGAACGAACACGAAATTTTTAATAGTGATGAAGATGATGTTTTAGTTGAAACAAAACAAACTAAAAAAGAATGTAAATGTAGTGCGTTTTGGGCAAATCTATTTTCCTTTGAAATGCTACCTGTATTCCTTTCAGTTTTAGCAATGTTCTTCTCTTTATTTACTTATTTCTTACCACTAGTAACAACAGCGGTTGCAGCAATAGTATTCTTCTTTATTTCTTTTGGACTTGCTTTGTCTGCTTTGATTATTTCATTAATTCCAATGGTCCAAAATAAAAAATTGACAATCAACCCACAAATCATTCTTTCACTTGCAGCGATAATTGTTTCAATCCCTTCATTATTTTAAAAATAGGTGCTGATTAGCACCTATTTTTTTTATAGCTCTGATTCTCCAATAATGAATGCTGCCGCTTGAAATTCTCCTGCACGACTATCATCAACCAATGAAGTATATACATATTCACACAACTCATCGCTTGTTACAATGATTAAAGTGTTAAGCATAGTTGTTTCTGGCGTTGAGTTTAATTCCATATTGACAAGGCTTTCAAGAATAGCTCTGTCATAAACATATAATGTTTTGCAACCTAATTCGCCTTCAGATAAGTTTTCAAAAGCATTTTCTGCGATTGTAATTTCTTTATCATTTGTTGTCAAGTCAGAGTCGTTAATTACTAAGTCGATACCATTAAAATCCAAAATTTCAATAGCGGTGTCTGTTGCGCTATATCTTACACTGCCGTTTTGGACATTTGCAGTCACTAAACTATAAACAACTCCACCATCGATGCTAAACACTGCACTGCTTCCTTCGCCAACTTGCAATGCTTCTACTACCAAACAAATTTGAATATTGTCAATATCATTAGGAGAACCATTTTCAGCGCTAAAGTTTGCTACTTTCATAGTTGTGTCTGCAAAAATATTGATTATATCGTTTTCATATACAATGCCCAGATTTTCGTTTGATAATGCTGCATTTGCGTCAACAACATAATAGAACCAATCGTTATTACTGTCTGGCAAAAATTGGCTATTAAAATTAAACGCTTGATTATATTCGTTTAAATCTATAATTTCAGACAATTTGGCAGTTTCAACAGTTTGCAAGCCTTCGCTTGTGTTTGTTGAATATTCCAATTTCGCTCTGAGATAAAAAGGAACAGAATTTGTTAAACTTTTAATATATGGATTTTTAATCTTTATAACATCATTTGGAACGATAGAAATGTCAAGCAAACTTCCGTCTTCTAGCAATAATTTTCTTGTATTTGTTTCGCCTTCAACGTTGCCGAATTCAATGAAAATACCTTTATCAAACAACATTGTGCCTTTAACGCTTCTTTTTGCAGTGTACCAAGCAAGTGTGCTTCCAAGTGCAAGTGCTAAAATCAAAATAAACATAATTAAAAATATAATAGTTTTCTTTCGTGTTTTCATAATTTCATAACGACCTTTTATAAAAATTTTTCAGACTTTTTTCAACATTTTTCGACATTAATATTTAAAAAAAGAAAAACTAATTTAATTAGTTAATATTATTTTAATCATAATTTATGTTTATTTTGATATCAAAACGGCATCACCTTCTTATTCTATATTTGTTCGTGCAAAACACAAGACCGCAACTTTATTTGCGCCCTTCTTTTTAAACAATTTTGCCATACTTTCGGTTGTTGCACCTGTAGTTAAAATATCATCAACAATAAGTATATTTTTGCCTTTCACTTTTTTATTGCTGTTAATTTTAAAAACATCTTTCATATTATTAAATCTATCTGTTCTTGATAGTTGTGTTTGAGAGTCGGTATTTTTAATTTTTATAATAAAATCATCATAAGATGGCAATTCAACGAGTTTTGAAATTTCGTCCGCCAAAAGTTTTGCTTGATTGTATTTTCGTTTTTTTAGTTTATCTTCGTGCATAGGAACAGGAACAATAAAGTCAAACTTGCCAATCAATTTCTCTAATTCATTAAAAGAAGAGAGCATCAATTCTGCAAACGGCTTTGCCAAGTATTTTGCTCCGTCATATTTAAAATTATGAACAGCACTTTTTACTTTCCCTTTATATACAAAGGGTGCACGCGCAAAATCGAACTCTCTTTTATTATTTAAACAAACTAAACAATAGTTTGCTTCAGATTTTAAATTCGCCCCACAACATAGACAAACATTTTCACATCTTTCTACATTTTTGGCACAGTTATCGCACAAGCAAAACTCATTTTCGTTGACTTCATCACCGCAGAATATACATTTGATATTTTGTGGAAATATTACATTTAGAACCTTTTCGAAAAATTGTTTTACTTCACCCATTCTTTATCCTTGGTTAATAAATTATAAAAATCATTGCAAAATAGACCAATGTAAAGACTGCTGAGAAGATATGACTATCTATTCTGTCCAAGAATCCACCGTGTCCAGGGAATATCGTTCCAGAATCCTTTACATTCGCTTTTCGCTTTAAATATGATTCAAACAAATCGCCTAATTGACTTACAACAGAACCCAATAAACCCAATATTATGAAATGCCACATATAAATGTGCGTTGCTGCCATTCCTGTGTTAAACACTGTGAATACATTAAACAAATAATACAAAGCACCCATAATCAAGCCTGTGAAAAGTAAGGCAAAAGCTGAGCCTGCAACGGTCTTTTTAGGGCTAATTTTTGGACAAAGTTTTGGTCCTTTAAAGAATTTTCCGCAAAAATATGCAGAAGTGTCTGATATAACTGGAATAATGACTGCACAAACAAGCATTAACCAACCAAGGTTACCTGCAAAGTGTTCAACAAAGCCAAATGTCAATTCATCAACTCTATCTATCATCATAAATGCTGCAAATAAAATTGTTGGATAGATAAATGCAATCAACGAGCCAAGCGCTGTTTTAATTGCCAACTTTCCTTTTGATAAATTTGTTTGTTTTCTTAATCTGATTAAATATTTTGTGTCGAATAAATATGATATAAAAGTAGCCAAAAACATAAAAGCTAAGATGCTTGCTTGAATTACTACCCACCAATAAAATTCTAAATTGAACAAGAAGAAAAACATATGTCCTGCGAACATAAGTGATGGATAAACGCCAATAGCCATTGGACTATTGTTGATTTTCATTCCGTCTAGCAATTTAACCATTTCAAGTGCTGAAACTATTGCTAAAGCACCTATTAACAAATCAAAAACATAAACACCGTATATTGGAATCAATCTAAATGCGAACGCGCCAATAACCGCCGCAATCATAACTAATGCGCTTAAAACTCTTTTTTTCATAATTTAACCTTTTGTATTTATAAGTATTATTATTAACACAATTTTAAATAAAAGCAAAGTATTTTTATGCTTTTCCAAATCTTCTATTTCTTTTTGAATATTCTTTTAATGCTTTTTTAAAAAACCTTTTATTGAAATCTGGCCAATAACTTTTAGGAAAATAAAATTCTGCATAAGCCGCTTGATACAACATAAAATTGCTTAGACGCATCTCGCCACTTGTGCGAATAACAAAATCTAAATTAGGCAAATTGTTTGTATAAAGTTCTTGTTCAAACATTTCTCTTGTTATCTCTTGATTTGGATATTTATTATGGCATATGTTTACCGCCCTAAGTATTTCATCTCTAGAGCCATAATTTAATCCGATATTAAATACTAAACCTGTATTATTTTCCGTGAGTTTAATCAATTCTGTGATTTTATTCTGCAAATTCAAATTTAATCTTGAAATATCGCCCATAATTTGCAATTTGATATTATTTTCTATCAACTTGTTTTTATTCCTATCAATAGCGTCATCTATTAAATCAAAAATTCCGTCAACTTCGTCTTTATCTCTCTTCCAATTTTCCGTTGAAAAAGCAAAGACTGACACAACTTCAATCCCTTCTTCGCGTGCCGCCTTGACCATTCTTTCAACTGCAAAAACACCTTCTTTATGCCCTGCAATTCTTGGCAATTTGCGTTTAAGTGCCCATCTGCCATTTCCATCTAAAATAATGCCAATATGCTTTGGCTTGTTAATATCTTTATTTTTCATTTCAACCTATATTATGAATTATAAAAGCAAAAAAGAAGTTTTAAATTTCCATAACTTCTTTTTCTTTTTCATTTGATAAATTATCTGCTTTTTCTACAAAAGAATCAATCAACTTTTGAACATCTTTTTCACAAGTAGCAAGTTCATCTTCTGTAAGTTCGCCTTCTTTTTTCATATTCTTAAAGACATCTAAACAATCACGCCTTGCATTTCTTAAAGAAATCTTACAATCTTCACAAAGTTTTTTAACTGACTTAACAATTTCTTTTCTTCTTTCTTCTGTTAATGCTGGAAAAATCAAACGAATGCATTTTCCATCATCAATAGGATTGACTCCGAGGTCTGCTTGACTGATTGCTTTTGAAATATTGACTATTTGAGATTGGTCCCAAACATTTACTAATAGCACTCTCGCTTCTGGAACTGAAATGTTTGCCATTTGATTGATTGGCGTTGGAACTCCATAATATTCAACGATAACTTTATCAAGAATATGTGGATTTGCCCTTCCTGCTCTTATCATTTGATATTCGCTTTGCAAATGGTCGATTGCCTTTTGCATATCCTCTTTGCACGCATTAAAAAATTCTTCTGTCATCTCGTTCATAATAACTCCTACATTAAGATGTTTTGATTGTAACTTATCTTTTAAAAATTTGCAAATATTTTTTGATGTTATGTATTGCAATATATATTTTTATCAATCGCTTTGACTTTTTTTGAGTATGTGATAGTCTAAACTTGTTTAAAAAAGCATAATTTTGTCAAATTTATGCAAATTATTAAGGGGTCTTAATTGTGATTTACAAATTGGAAGGCAAATTAAAGAAAGAAAATAAATTTAAAAAATACATAATGATGGGCATCACAAGCATCTTGCTTGCTTTTGTTTTTACTATCGCGATTGCTTTGATTATCGGATTTAGGCCAGTTATTGTAGATGGTGGCTCAATGTGGCCGACTCTAAATTATGGCGATGTAATCATCATATATAAAGTCCCTCAAAATGAATTGAAAGTTGGAGATATTTTAACATTCAAGCATTCTGAAAATGGTCATAACGTAACACATAGAATAATTGAAATAGACGAAAATGGTGATTATTGGACACAAGGTGATAACCCTAATAACACTCCAGATGGCTATGCAATTTCATACAATCAACAAGCAGGCAAGCCTTTTGTTGTTGGAAAAACTATATATATGATAACCCAAAGCAAAACACCAATTTTGCATTGGCTTATTTCCATTCCAAATTTATTAGCAGTATTCGCAGGCATAGTTTTGTTATCTCAAACAAACAATTTAACAAACGAACTTTTAGAAAAGAATGCTCAATATTTGTAGAAAATAAAGTTATTTTATACAATTTAGTTATAACATTCGTATTTTAAAAAATATGTGTTATCATATAACATAAATAAACATAAAATTATAAGAGGCTATTTTGAATATTTCATTTTTAGGAATGTCGTCCGTTATTTCAACAATACTTTATGTTATTCTTGCTATATTTGTGCTTTTGCTTATGATTTTAATTCACGAAACTGGGCATTATGTGGCAGGAAGGCTTTTAAAGTTTAAAATCAATGAATTTTCCATCGGATTTGGCAAGGCCATATATTCCAGAACAAACAAGCGCGGTGAAAAATTTTCCATTCGTATTTTTCCATTAGGTGGATATTGTGCGTTCGAAGGTGAAACAGATGCAGCTGATGGGAAAAATCCAGAAGCATTTAACAATCAAAAACCTTGGAAAAGAATGATTGTTCTTTTTGCTGGAGCATTTTTCAACTTTTTAAGTGCAATAGTCTTTTCCTTTATTTTGCTCATCTCTTTTGGCTATGATATCTATCGCGTTACGGGCAATCCAAGCATATACAATGAAACTTTGCAAAAAGGCGATGTCATTTATGAAGTCGATGGACAAAAGGTCAATTTTGCAACAAACGGCACTTTGGGTTCACTTTTGTCCAACGCTAAAGATAAAAACAACATAACTTTAACAATCAAAAGGTATAATGAAACAACAAAAAAAGATGAAATGATTGATGTTGTTGTTGCACTCAAGCCTAAATTTAAAGATACTGTCAATCCACTAACTTTAACAGAAGAAGAAAAGGCAGACACAACAAATAGAGACATTTATGTTTTTGACAGCGAAGGCAACGCCGCATTGACAGTTGCAGATTTAGAACTTTATCCAAGGCCATTTTTTGAAGCGCTTGGCGGAGCGTTCTCACTTGCAATTTTTATGGCTTGGGCAGTTTTGAAATCTCTTTGGCTGCTTATCACTTTCAAAATTCCTATCAATCAAATTGGTGGAACAATCACCACAATTTCCTTAATCGCATCATACACCCAAACTTCAATCGTCAATCTGTTCATTTTGTTGCCACTGATTGCTGCAAACCTTGCTATGTTCAATCTGCTTCCATTCCCCGCTTTAGACGGCGCTCAAATGGTGTTTACTGGAATTGAATGGATAACGAAAAAGCCTATCAATGAAAAGGTTAAAGGATATATAAACACTGGCGGACTAATTTTCTTGCTGTTGTTTGTCGTCGTCGTGGATATCCTGCACTTTGTGCTTTGATATTAAAAAAAACAAGCAAATCGCTTGTTTTTTAATCTTCAATATTTAACATCTTGCCACGGATACGCAAACGTTCTCTATGGTCTAAAACAATCTTTCTTATTCTAATTGACTTTGGAGTTACTTCAAGATATTCGTCATCTGCCAAGAATTCAAGGCAGTCTTCCAAACTCATTTGAATTGGTGGAACAAGCCTTAATGCTTCATCAGAACTTGAACTACGGCAGTTTGAAAGGTGTTTTGTTTTGCAAGGGTTAACAACCAAGTCTTCCCCTTTTGGATTTCTTCCAAAGACCATTCCGGCATAAACTGGTGTTCCTGCTCCAATAAAGAGCTGCCCACGCTCTTGAGCATTAAACAAGCCATAAGCAACCGCTTCACCTGTTTCAAAAGCAATAAGTGAACCATACGCTTTACGATTAATTTCGCCTTTGTAAGGCTCATAATCATAGAAAACTGAACTCATAATTCCTTCGCCGCGAGTATCTGTTAACATTTCAGATTTAAAGCCAAAAATACCTCTTTCTGGAATGTAAAATTCCATTTTCATACGGCTGCCCTTTGGGGTCATAGAAATTAAATCGCCCTTTCTATTTCCCATTTTGCTCATAATAGCGCCAACGCTATCTTCTGGGACATCAATAGTTAAGATATCAATAGGCTCACATTTTTTGCCGTCAATTTCCTTGTATCTAACTCTTGGCATAGAAACTTGAAATTCATAGCCATCGCGACGCATATTTTCTATTAAAATTGATAAATGCATTTCTCCGCGGCCACATACTGTGAAAGCATCTGTTGAGTTAGTATCGCTAACTTTTAAAGACAAATCTTTAACCGCTTCTTTATACAATCTATCTCTTAAATGTCTGCTCGTTACAAATTTGCCTTCCTTGCCTGCGAATGGACTATCATTAACTAAGAAAGTCATTTCAACGCTTGGTTCAGCAATTTTTACAAATTCAAGTGGTTCAATCCTTTCTGGACTGCAAACGGTATCACCAATTCCAATATTTTCAATTCCGGCAATACAAACAATTTCTCCTACGCTCGCGCTTTCAACTTGAACACGCTTCAATCCTTCAAAGGTGAACAATGAAACAATCTTGCTCCTAACCTTTTTGCTTTCGTCGTGATAATTGCAAAGAACGATTTGGTCGCCAATCTTAACCTTTCCACTTTCAATTTTGCCAATGGCAAGTTTGCCAACATAGTCGTTATGTTCTGCTGAAGAAACCAACATTCTAAATGGAGCATTTTCATCACCTTTTGGCTCTGGAATATGTTCAAGAATACAATCAAAAAGCGGTGTTAAATCTTTTCCTTTTTCAAGATAGTTAGTGCTTGCCGTTCCTTCCCTTGCTGATGCGAAAATAAATGGAGAATTTAACTGCTCTTCATCAGCGTCTAAATCTAACAACAATTCCAAAACTTCGTCTTGAACTTCTTTTAATCTTGCATCTGGCTTATCAATCTTGTTAACAACAACAATAACTTTTAGGCCAAGCGCCAAAGCGTGTTCCAATACAAATCTTGTTTGTGGCATTGGTCCTTCATAAGCATCAACGACCAAAAGAACGCCATCAACCATTTTTAAAACGCGCTCTACTTCTCCACCAAAATCTGCGTGTCCTGGAGTGTCTACAACATTTATTTTTACACCTTTATATGTGCAACTTGCGTTTTTAGAAAGAATAGTAATTCCTCTTTCTTTTTCAATATCATTACTATCCATAACTCTATCTTCAACCGTTTGGTTGTCTCTAAAAACATTGCCTTGTTTCAACATCTCGTTAACAAGAGATGTTTTACCGTGGTCAACGTGTGCGATAATTGCTACATTTCTAATATTCTTATTCATATTTCTTCCTTTATTAAACCGAGGCATTATATCACAACAAAAAAGTGATTGCAATAAAAATTAAAAATTTTTTATTTAAAATATTTACCAATCTTGTTTTTTTAAACTGCTGCTCTTAACATCATCATATTTGCTAAAATATTTGTCTTTAAATTTTTCCGTTTCATTTTTATGAATCATCTCATAAATTTCTTCTGGTGTGTAATCGCTCATTTTAAAATCCTCATCAAAATTTTGCATATATTTCAAAATATCAAAACTTTCTTCATTATTTTCCATACAAAAAAAATATAACACTAACTAGTTCAAAAATAAAGTATTTTACACAAAAAGCTTCAAGGCATCAAAAAATCGAGCCAAAAGCCCGATAATCTAAAATTCAAGCGGTTGTGCTACCGCGGAAATATGCGTCGTTTCCTTTAACCCGCTAATTACTCATACCGCGCACTTGCGAGCGGGAATTCTCCCGCTTGTTTTAAAAAAACAAACGGAGAACATTTCTGTTCTCCGTCGCAAGTGCTGGGGTGAATAAAGGGTCTCGCGCCGCTTCGCAAGCAATTTTTGCTGGTCGATGCTCGCTTTCACGCCGGCGCTAAAAAACTTGCCACTGGGCAACTTTTTTTACGCTTAGTTCGAGCCCCTAAAGTAAAAATAAACCGACCTTATCTTCGCAGCAATCACTTCGCACGAGAGTACCGACCGAAATGAGCAGTGCGAATTTCGCGTTTGGTCGGTTAAGAAAAAATTACGGGCGTCAAGCGATGCATTTTTTAGAATAAAAAATCGAGCCAAAAGCCCGATAATTTTTTCATGGGGTGAATAAAGGGTCTCGAACCCTTGACCTCCAGAGCCACAATCTGGCGCTCTACCAACTGAGCTATATCCACCAAGCCTTGTCATACTACACTAAAACAAGGATTTTGTCAACAATTTTTTTTAATAATTTTAACAAGTTCATCGACTTTGACTTTTTGTTGTTCGCCTGAGGACATATTCTTTAAAGTGATGTAATCATTTGCAATTTCATCTTCGCCAAGGATTGCAACATAAGGCGCATTTATTTTATTTGAATAGTTCATTTTTGTTTTAAATTTACAATCATCAAAATAATTTTCGCAACGAATATTATTTGCCCTCAATGTGTTAGAAAGCTCAATCGCTTTGCAATCGAAATCCCCCATTGTCAAAATTAAAACATCAATGCTAGATTTTTGTTCAAATTTTAAAAGACCATTTTCTTTTAATAGCACAAACAATCTTGTTAAGCCTATGCTCATACCAACACCTGGCAGTTTAGTGTTAGTGTAGCAACCTGCAAGATTATCATATCTGCCGCCAGAACAAATTGAACCAAAATTTTCATATCCAGTTATGAATGTCTCGTAAACTGTTCCTGTGTAATAATCTAACCCGCGTGAAATTTTAAAATCTATCTCAAAATTTTCTTCTTCACCGAAACATTTAACCGCATTTAAAACTTGTTCTAATTCTTCAACGCCTTTGTTAAAAATTTCTGATGAAATATTTAAATTTTTTAAAAATTCAATTTTTTCGCAATTTTTTCCGCTTTTTTTGATAAATTTGAGTATTTTTTCGCAATTTTCTTCATTAATTTGTAAATTTCTCAAACATTCAACAAAAGTTTCTTCGCCAATTTTATCAAATTTGTCGATAATTCTAACAACTTCGTTATAGTCAACACCAAGGTCCAATGATTGAATAAATCCAAACAAAACTTTTCTATTGTTAATCTTGATTTTAAAACTATTAAGGCCAATTTCTTTTAGCGATTTGCTCATAACACAAGGAACTTCGGCATCATACTTTATTGACAAATTATCCTTGCCGATAACATCAATGTCGCATTGGTAAAACTCTCTATATCTTCCTTTTTGTGGTCTTTCGCCGCGATAAACTTTGCCAACTTGAAATCTTTTAAAAGGAAAAGCTAGTTCATTTTCCCTAGATGCAACATAGCGTGCAAAAGAAACTGTCAAGTCAAAACGAAGGCACATATTTTTTTCGCCTTTCTCGATTGTGAAAATTTGTTTTTCGGTTTCTCCGCCTGCTTTTGCAAGTAAAACATCTTCCCTTTCAATTACAACTGTATCGATTGGGCTATATCCAAATAGTTCAAAATTTTTTGCAATAGTTGTTTTAATTTTTTTAAACTGAGATTGCTCATTTGGTGAAAACTCTATAAAGCCAGGCAAAATCTTTGGTTCAATCATATTTTTTCTCCCTTGCTTTATACATTAAACCATTTAACAAAAATAGTCAATTATTTTTTAAAACCCAATCGCGCAAAATTTAGTCTTGACGGCAAAAAAGAAATTGCGAGCATAAAAGCGCTGCATTTTTTGCGGCATTGCCGCCAGTCTTCCCTATTTAACAATTTCCTTATCTTCTGTTAATTTTAATGTGCCAACAATAATATCACATAGGCCATATTCCACAACCAATTTAAATTTAATAATCTTTGAATCTTCTTTCCATTCAACAACTTGAATTTCGCCATAATCTATCAAGTCAGTTTCGGCAGTATCTATTTGAGCAATATACCCTTGGTCTTGTGCAATTTCTATTGTCTTGCCCTCTAATGTAGAAATATCGTCAACAATAATTCCGTTATCATTTTCTGGCTCAGAAAGCAAACATTCCTCAAAATATCCCAAGTCAATATTAAATAATAAATTAGTATAATCAATTGTATCCTCATAATCTTTTGGAGTAGATACAAGTTTGGTGCCTTTAATATTGAACGCCAAGTGATACCCTTTTTTATTGTTAAAATCTTTTACGCATCCAAACTTGCCTTCAGCAGAAAATTTAATCCCCTCATTAACAAATGAAACAAAACCAAGGTCATTAATATCAGCGTTATTTATTGCTAAATATTGTTCAAATAATTTATTATCACTTTGAGGAAGTTCTTCTTCAACATCTAAATTTTTTGATGATTTTTTTAACTTCACTGCTTTTTCAATAATTTCAGAAATCCCCAAAAAAGCAAATATCATTAAAAATAATACTCCAACAATAATCATTGTATCATTGTCAATTTCAATTCCATATATTATTAATGCGATTAAAGCAATTGCAAATATAATTAAAACAACAATATTACATATTAAAGATGTTTTTTGTTTTTTATCACGCATAGTAAAACCTCCAACATTTTTATTTTAGCATAAATTGTATTTTTTGTAT
>ULTC01065709.1_pt1 | contig 41976 bp, 38 predicted proteins | sample 1957091 | NCBI WGS metagenome assembly ULTC01 (sample SAMEA4835720, study PRJEB28245) | human gut metagenome | biome: gut microbiome; material: fecal sample | place: Denmark | collected 2008 | reverse complement strand
CTTGCGGACGGAGAACAGAAATGTTCTCCGTTTGTTTTTTTAAAAAAACAAGCGGGAAAATTTCCGCCCGCAAGTGCGGGGTATTAGCGATTTGTTAATTAAAAGAAACGACGCAAGTAGACGCGGCAGCACAACCGCTTAAACCCAAAGGCACCGAAACCAATAAAATACATTATATGTGGCTATAGCTCAGCAGGTTAGAGCATCCGCATGTTAAGCGATAGGTCGGATGTTCAAATCATCTCGGTTGCACCAATTTAGGACAAAAAAGACGGCTTTATTTAGTCGCCTTTTTTAACTCTTTCTTTTTTTCTTTTATACCTTCACTTAATTGGATTATTTTAACTTCTTTCTCAACAAGGTTGCACATTTCTGTTTCAAACTTTTTTTGCGAAATGCCAAAAACTTCTTCTATTGTTTTTGCTTCGGTTTTTACACTTTTTGCTAATTCAATTGCTAAGTCGTATGATTTTTTATCTTCCAAAAGTTTATAAATCATTTTATATAAATAATCTTTTAATCGTTCAGATTTTTTTGGTCTCTTTAGCAAATATTTACCTATTGAGTTAAATTTAAATTGAATATTCTCTTCTAATTCATATATTATTTTATTAATAATTTCTCTTTTCTTTTTTTCATTCTTAAATAATCCAATTTTTATATTGTAAGCAAGAAAAATTAAATTATTTAGGTGTGAACAAGCAATACCAATAACAAGTGATAGATTTTCGACTTTAATTCTTTTGCTTAAAGTATATAACTGTGCCATTGTTTCATTATTATATTTATAAAGGCCATTAACCAAATCCTGAATCATTTTTTTTCTAATTATAAAGTAATTAATTAGACAAACAACAAAAGATAATATTGCACTTCCCATTAATGCAAATGAAAAATTTGTACACCAATTTTCTTTTAATAATGAAAAAATAATTGATATAAAAAATGTTATTAATGCAATAATGCCTGTCGTTATTGTACCTACACGATTTTCTTTCATAAGTTTATTATATCATATAAAACAGCATAAATAAATACTTATTGAAAAATTTTATTTAACATCTCACTTGCGTGGATATCGGAGTTTTTTATGAAATGGCTATAGAAGTCGCTTGTGGTGGATGCTTTTGAGTGAATAGCTATGGCGGAGACAGCCTTCGGTATTAGATTGTGTTAATTTATTGTTATTTCTTTACTGAAAACAAGTATAAATGAACCCGCGATTCTATAAATAATTTGTTAGGTGCAAGTTAGGCGTTTAGGTAGAGCAAAGCATTCTTTTTCTAAAGGCTTTTATTAAATATTAGATAAACATAAAATCACTTTACAACATTTGCATTTTATCTAATACAAGTTTAGCGAGAAATAAAATTTACAACTACAAAAGTTTTCAAATCCAGTACATTGTTAGTTGAGTTGCAAACTATTTAATTACTATTTTATCCCTTTCCGCAAGTGCTTACTTGAATCAGAGCAAATATTATTGAATACAATAACGAAATGTTTATTAATATGAAAGGCATATTTCATATATTAATTTTTTTTGTTTAGTGATGGCGAAAATATTAATTTAATAATGAAAAAGGCCAATTTGCGAACCCACAAATTAACATTTTTATTATTATTTTACAATTGGCAATAGGATATAAAATATTCCAAGTTTTAAAATTTTTACGCTTTATATTTCATGGTGTTCTATATTTTCAACAAGATACTCAAATGTGTTAACATGAAATATGTCACCAATTTTACTTCTTACTAACTGTTTCGCAACTTCACAGTCTTTAGATAGTTTTATTGCAGGGTAAGATAATTTAATTTCATTGTCTGAAATATAATATCTTCCTTCGACTTCATCTCCAAGAATTGTATAGACATCAATCGTTTTTCTTTTTGTTACATCCACATTTTTATAAAACTTTTGTTGATTATGGGCATCATCTATTAATTTAATGTTTGTTTTATTATTTTTTTCTATATGATACTTTTTATATAAATCAATCCCTAAAAAATAATCTTCTATAAAATTCCAACGTTCTTCATTTGTTTTTAAATTTTCAAAAAAGTATGTCATATAATCAACTGAAGCATAATGCATATCTCGGATTGCATCAAGAGTTTGACTATGATATTCTTTATTTTCTACAACTTTTTGTAATGCATTTTCACTATTTACACGAATAAAAAATTCTGGTCTGTCACCATTTTTTAAGCTATAAGTAACTAAATCAAACAATTCTAAGATTTGAATTGCTACAAGCAATAAATTTTTTCTCATTTTTTTACCAGCGTCTTTGCCGGAATCAATAATAGAAATCCTTTCTGACTCTAATAAGTCTGCAGAAAAATATGTTTGTATTTCGTTTTTCAAACTATAAATTAATCTGTTGTAATATGCGGATATTATATAATATTTATTTGTTTGTGTATTATATTCGCAAAACTTAGTTTTCCCAAATGTCGTATTTCTATCAACACTAATTAGAATATTTAATAATGGTTCAAGTATTCCTTTCATTTTTCTAATAGTAAAACCATTGTTTAATTTATTAATAACTTTTAGTGAAAACTCCTCAATACTAAAGTGTTTATTAGAAATTTTAATATCATCTAAAGCTTCTTTTATTTTATCAAGGAAAATATATGCTTTATTACAAATTGAATTGAAATTATCCCCATATTTTGCATTAACTATTAATAACATTCTATCAAGGAAAGCATTTTTATCAATTCCTAATTCATTTATGCCTTTTTCATCTGTAGTAAAAAACTTTCTTTTAAAGGCACCAAAAGAAATACCATTTTTTAACTTATTATATTTGTTTTCCCAACACGCTTTAAAATCAAATTCATATACATCTCCCAAATATGAATAACTTGTTCCAGTAGTTGTCATTTTAGATAATTCATCTCTGTTATATTTTTTAGTAATAAATTTTTCATAACCAATATCTTTAATATAATTCATTTTGCTATCTGGTATAAAGAATAATCCTTTAGTAAACATACTTCTTGGTTTAAATATCAAAGGAACATAGTGAGTAGATTTTACAAAATCTTTTTTTATTGCCAAAATAGTTGCTTTTAACTTATTCTCTATTTCAGAATCATCTTGGGCTACAAACACATGGGAGAATTCTTCAGTTGAAATTAAAAAATTTCTTCTTTTGCATTGCCTATATTTATATAGGATCTTCTGCAGTACTCCAATTATGTTATATACAGTTATTTGAGACATTCCATAAAGTTTATTAATATATCTAAAGTCTTCGCGGTAAAAGTCAGTTGAAGCAATGCCTATTGATTTTGGTTGTCTTGCCGCCCTGCCAATTTCTTGCACATAGTCTGCTAAATTCCCTGTAGGTGCAAAATGATATACATTTTTAATGTCTGGCACATCAATGCCCATGCCAAAGGCTTTTGTCGCCAAAACTATATTTGAAGCACCGATTCTAATATTATCAAGGGTTTCATTCTTGTTTGTTTTATCAAGTCCCCCGTAATATTTGCTAATTTTATTATTGTCCAAATGATTATAAATCTCATTTAATTTTGAAACATAAGGGAAATATACCAAAGTTTTTTCGTTTTTTTCTAAAAATGCATTAATTGTACTAATAACTTTTTGGTCTTTTTCCTCGGCGTAAGCATGATCCTTTTTACAAGATCTTATATTAAACTCAATATTATTTCTTTTTACATTTCCTATAAATGCAATAGGCGTCATATTTAAACTATCTATTATATCGTGATACATGTCATCTTCACCATTTCCAATAGTAGCAGTGGCAGTAAATGTGGCAATAGGAAAGATATATTTAGAACTATGTCTTAGTTTATTTAGGTAATCGCCCAGATACCAATAGTCTGGTCTGAAATTTTTTCCCCAAGTGGCAACTGTATGTGCCTCATCAACGACCAATAAACCAATTTGCCTGTCTCCAATAAACGTGGTTATATCTGTGTTGCTTAATAACGATTCTGGAGAAATATATAAGATAGAAATTTTTCCAGTTTTAATATTATCTTTTATTCGCTCCTTTTCTAATGGTGTAAAATCAGAATTTATTGTTGCTGCACAATTAGTCATTAATTTAATATTTTCTACTTGGTCATTCATTAATCCAATTAATGGTGAAATAACTATTGTCACTAAATTATTTTTTTCGGCAGCTAAAATTGCTGGGATTTGAAAAAGAATTGATTTGCCAGCCCCAGTCGGAGCAGTAACAAAGATGTCTCTTGGATATTCGCCTTGTTGTGACTTTAATATATTTTGATATATTACATCTATGATGATACTTTGATTAATTTTAGAAATTTTATTTGATTTGAAAGGATCTTCATACATTTCAATATCATAAAAACAATAGTTTTTATTTTTTCTATGCAAAATTTCCGTGTAAGTGTTATACAATTCTGGTAACTTATATTTATTATCCTTAACTTGAAGAATAACATTTGCGCCTAACGAATTTAAAATAGCTACAAATTTAAAAATTGAAGAATTTTTATTGTTTTCAATATCGTGGTATAAGATCGTGTTAAAATTTCCATTTAATAATGCATTAAAAATTGCAACTAAATGTTGAGGCTTGCTATTATCATATAATTCTATACTATATATCTTTTCAGGAGAATGATTTATTATATTTGTTGTATGCGAAACAAAAAGTTTAATATAATTATCAATAAAATCAGGATCTATTTCATTGTATTCTATAACCAAGTTTCCATTTTCGTTAATACAATTAGAATATACTTTTTGTAAATAATTACTGTCAATGGTGTCTTGATTATATTGTTCCACAAGATTTTTATTGTTTTGATTTACAAAACCAGGATAGTAATTTTCAAAAATACCAATGTCACATATACAAACTTTGTATCCTTTTGTTCTAATTAATCCAAATAAGTTATGCCTAATAAACATAGACATTTCTTCATATAAGCAATAAAAACAAGCTTCTGTTTTTAAATTCGCAAAACAAGAATCCAACATTGTTTCCTGACAATCATCTAAGTTTTTAATATTTTCATAAATTTTTGTATTGAAAAGAGGATCGCAACTTACATTTAATTTATCAATAATAGAATTGAATCCTTTTAAAACATATATTGTTTTACAGTCTTTGAGTTTTTCATTTAATAAACGATTAATTTCTTGTATCATTGATTCTCCTTTATAATGTAAGATTTAATTTTAGATTTTTATTATAACACAATTTTTATAAATAACGAATATAAAAAACAAAATAATTAAAATTGCACCCAAAACATAAAATCATATAAAATTGCACCATTTGTTTAAAGTGAATTTGAAAGGTTTTGTGTTATAACTACATAAGTTTGCCGTTTGGGTTAAAATATTGCACAATTTTTACTAAAATTTTCATAAAAATGGTGATTTTTATATGAAATAAATCAAAATTATAATTTTTCTATTGCTCCTAAGCGGAAATTAGGGGTTCGAATGCCTAACTTTGCGCCAACTAATTGTCGTTTGGACTCAAACGGCAATTGTTTGATTTTATTATTAGCAATTTCAAATTTTTTTATATTCGTCGTTTCATCGTCATTAAATTTGATATATTCTTTTGGCGCATTATTAATTTCCGAGTTTTATTTAATTGTAAATCCATTGTCAAATAACGTAACTTTTGAAATAAATTCATTGAAGAAATCATTTCTATCGGTTTTACCCTCAACATTCTTTGTCGTGTAAATGTAAAAACTGCGTTATTTTTTCAAGCAATTTAAGATAACGCCAGTTTCCATATTTTGCATCCCTTTATAGGGATTATCGGAATCTTTATCACTATTTTGGGATATACTTTCAAAAAGAAAGAAGGTTGTATGGAAAAATTTGCAGAGAGATTAAAAGAATTAAGAATTGAAAAAGGATTATCAATCCAAGCGTTGGCAAAAGAAGTAAAAATCGGGCCATCTTCTATTTGTCGTTGGGAAAACCAACAAGCCGATGTAAAAGGCTCTCAACTTGTAATCCTTGCCAAGTTCTTTGATGTTACAATAGATTATTTGATGGGATTGGAAGATTAAAATATTATTAATGGAGAGAAAAAGATGGTAGGAAAAATTTATTTAAAAAAACTTTTAAAAAAAGTAAATAATTTGAGAAAGAAAACCAAATTTAAAGAAATTGATAAAAGCGATTGCTCTGTTGTGTATTTACCTAAAAAATCAGAATGGGCAACTTGCTTTTGTGAAGGTTTATCAAGCCAACATAAGAGACAAATAAAAAATATTAAATATACCGATAAAATAAGGGCAAATTGCAAAAATTACTTAAAAATATACAAAAACCAACAAGGAAAAGTTGTTTTAATTGAATGTTATCCAATGGAAAAAGGAAAGGTAAATCTTGTTTTCTTGGCTCGATATGAAGGCAATGTAAGATATCTTTTCCCCTTTCAGGAAGACGGCTCATTTTATCCAACATATACTTATGTTGCAAAGTTTGAAAATAACAAAGTTATAGAAGAATATATGGTTGAAGATAACCAAATAGTATATGAACATTATTTTAATGAAACAAAAGAAAAGGTTGATTTTTATTCAATAAACTATGTTCCAACCGGGACATATCCAATACTTAGCGAATGCAAAGGGATTTTTTATTTTAATCCATTAAGATTTGAGATGTTTGAATATAGAACATGGCTTGATGAAAGAAAATAAAAATTAGGTAAAAAAACTTGAAACATTGCTATAACGAATAAATATTTAATAATAACGCTTTTTGAGTTGTTTTCACTTCAACCTAAACTTTGTTAGTTCCACCAAGCACTTGCGGACGGAGAACAGAAATGTTCTCCGTTTGTTTTTTTGCAAAAAACAAGCGGGAAAATTCCCGCCCGCAAGTGCGGGGTATAACTAATTAGCAAGTTAAAAGAAACGACGCTAATTTACGCGGTAGCACAACCGTTTAAACCCAAAGTGCACCCAAACCAATAAAAAACTTATTTATCTTAATTTATAAAAGATATTGATATTTAAATATCTTGTACATTGTTTAAAATTTTTTCTAATTGAAATGCTGCTTTTTATCTCATAACTCAACAATTTCATAACCGAGTTGTTTTGCAACTAAAATAAACTTTTTGATGTTGAATATGCCCCATTGAGTGCAAACGACAACTTTTTCACCACCAATCAATTCAATAATTTCATTTTCGTTGCAAAAATATCTTTTGCCGTAGTCTTTTATTTTTTGTGCTTTGTTAAAATCTTCCACCACTTGAAGTGAGCCTTGCAATGACTTATCAAAAATCGTTTGTAATTGTGTAAAACTTATTTGTTTATTATTTTTAACATAATCACTTACAACGGCAAAAACAAGCCTGTTTTTGGGCAAAATTTTTCCATTATAAATATATTTGGTTTTGTCTCTGTTTGATGTTCGTGCTGGTTTTTTTTCACTATCCAAAAAATCTTGTTTATTTATGTATTGGCGTTCTTCAAGTTTTTTTTCAAGCAAAGAAATTCTGTTTTCCAAATTTTCTATTTTTTGCAACAATTTTAAAATTTCTTTTTCCATTATATCCACCTTATTATTTTAATATATTGTATCAAATGTTTGAAAAATATACAACAATAAATATATAAAAACTAAAAAAAACTAGGAAATAATTAAAAAAACTTAAAAAAACTTAAAAAAACTATTTACAAGGAAGAATTTATGTGATATCATAAATATGATTTTAAAAAGGAAGGTGATAAATATGAAATTAATAACAACTTGTGCTGGAATCATTTATAACGATAAAGGAGAAATTTTGTGCACAAAAAGAGATGTTGGCAAATATGATTATGTCTCTTATAAATGGGAATTCCCAGGTGGAAAAATGGAACAAGGAGAAAACGAAAAACAAACTTTAGCAAGAGAGTTAAAAGAAGAACTTGAAATCAATGTAGATATTTTTGAAAAATATTATCAAGTTGAACACGATTATCCAGATTTTCATTTATCGATGGCAATTTATGTCTGCAAATTGTTGAGTAAAGAAATTAAAATGAATGTTCACAAAGACATCAAATGGGTAAAACCACAAGATTTGTTAAGTTTGGATTGGGCAGGTGCTGACTTGCCAGTTGCCAAAAAAATTGCACAAGAACTTTGCAAATAAAGATATCATACATAAAAACACGAGGATTTACCCTTTGAGTTTTTTTGTTGCTAAATAATTTTATGGAAAAGACCTTCATATACATAAAGTTGAAGGGAATTATGAAATTTAGCAAATTATTTGTTTATTTTAATGTCAACAATTCAAACAAGATTAAAATTTTGTATGGTGTTTCTGATGATTATTCTGTTTTAGATTTTTTAGATAACATTGCAGAATTAGATAATTATTGTGGCTTTTCTTTTGAAAATAAACCGCTGACCAAAGAAGAATATTTTTTAGTGCTAAACAAAAAAATTAAGTATTGTAATTGCATTGAAAAAGTTAAATCTGATTATGCGCAAAATTATGAATCAAGTTTAGATTTTTAGCGAAAATTGTTTTACATTTTTATTGCTCAAAGTTATAATAACAATATATTAGGAGTTATTATGGATTGGGCAGGTATTTGGGAATCTATTAAAACATTTTTTACAAGCAATGTTTGGAATATTGTAGGCTTTTTTGCAGCTTTAATTATTGGCATTATTGTTGTGAAATTGCTTTTAAATATGACAAAAAGAATAATGGGCAAAACAAAGGTTGAAAAGATTGCTCAAAGTTTTATTTATGTTGTTATTAAATTTGTGCTGTATTTAGCATTAATTTTGATTTTGTTAAGCATTCTTGGAGTGTCGATGACTGGTGTTGTTGCAGCAATCAGCGCGCTTCTTCTTGCTGTTGGTATGGCATTGCAAAACAATATTGCAAACGTTGCTAACGGAATTATAATCGTATCTTCACATATGTTCAAAAAAGGCGATTATATCATCGTTAATGGTGTGGAAGGCAGCATTGAGCAAATTAACTTTTTATTTACAACAATAGTTACAACTGACAATAAAAAGATTACACTTCCAAACTCAACGATTGTTAACAATGCGGTTATAAATGCAGGAGCGAATAAGACAAGGAGAATAGATTTTACATTTGGCGTTGCTTATGAAAGTGATGTTGAACTAGTAAAGAAAATTGTTATTGATGTAATGATGAGTGATGGAAGGGTTTTGTTGGACCCACCACCATTTTGCAGGTTAAAAACTTTAAATAGCAGCAGTTTGGATTTCTTTGCAAATTGCTGGGTTGATAAAGAAGATTATTGGGACGTTTATTATTACATTATTGAAAATGTTTATAATGAATTTAAACGCAACAATATTTCAATTCCATACAATCAACTTGAAGTTAGGGAAAGAAAAGACGAAGTCGTGCTTCCAGTTAATGACAAGCCACTTAAAGAGCGTGTTGAAAAAGTAAGAAAAGACGATATGCATTTTGATTTAGAAAACACGGATTTGACTGCATATTTTAAACGAATGAAACAGCGCAAGAAAGAAACGCCAAACAACAAAAAAGACAAGCGTAAAAAGAAAAATAAAAAGCAAAAAGATTTGCTTTTAGAGAGTATGCCAGAAAATGCTGAAACAGTTGAAGAAATTAAGGAAGATAAAAAGGATTAGTTAAATAAATAATTGAAATTGATTACTTTTAATTAAATTTATCAAAATCATTTTCATTTTATTGTAAATATGATATAATTATCTCATAATATATTTAAGGAGTATGTTATGGGATTTTTTAAAAAACAACTTTTAGAAGTTATTGAATGGAAAGATAGTTCAAAAGACACCATTGTCTATCGTTTCCCTATGCAAAAAAGAGAAGAGATTATGACAACATCAACACTTGTTGTTAGAGAAAGTCAAGTGGCTGTGTTTGTTCATAAAGGTCAAATTTGTGATATCTTTGAACCTGGAACATATAAATTAAAAACGGAAAATATTCCATTTTTAACAAAACTTTTGAGTTTGCCAACAGGATTTAATTCTCCTATCAAAGCGGAAGTTTATTTTATAAATACAAAGCAAATGACTGGTCAAAAGTGGGGAACTCAAAACCCAATTATGATGAGAGATAACGAATTTGGCAATGTTCGTTTAAGAGGCTTTGGTGTTTATTCTTTCAAAGTTGAAGATGCTGCAAAGTTTATGAAAGAAATGTTTGGAACAAATGAAGTTTATAGAACTGCAGATGTTGCTGAACAATGCAAACCAATGATTATTGAAGCAATCACAGATGCTATTGCAGAGAGCAAAATTTCTGCTTTGGATTTAGCAGCAAATTATAGAGAGTTTTCAGAAACCGTTGTAAATTATTCAACAAAATCTTTTGGACAATTTGGCTTAAAGCTTTGCTCAGTTGTCATTGAAAATCTATCACTCCCAGAAGATGTTGAAAAAGCGCTTGACGAAAGAACAAAACTTGGCGTTTTGGAAGACCAAATGGGAACATACACAAGATATCAAGCGGCACAAGCATTAAAAGAAGCAGCAAAGAACCCAAGCGGTGGAAATCTTGCTGGGCTAGGCGTTGGCCTTGGCGCAGGTTCAAGCATCGGTCAAATTTTTGGTGAAAACTTGTCAACTGAAAATAAAAAGAAAGTTAAAATGGCTACTTGCCCAAATTGCAATGAAAGAATAAAAGAGGGTTCTAAATTTTGCCCATCTTGCGGACAAAAATTGGTTGCGGTTTGCCCAAAATGCGGAAAAGAAGTTGAGCAAGGTGCAAAATTCTGCACAGAATGTGGAGAAAAATTGAGCATAAGCAAAGTTTGTCAAAAATGTAATTGCGAATTAGATGCAAAGGATAAATTTTGCCCAAAATGTGGCACAAAATGCGACTAAATAAAATATGAGTGATACAGAAATAAAAAGCGAAGTTAAGATAACTAAAAATTGCTTGAGATGTGGTGGAACATTATCTTTTTCACCAAAACATCAAGCAATTTTTTGCAGTCAATGTGGCACAACTTACGATATTGAAAAGGATAAAAAGGTTATCAAGCACAATTTGAATGAAATTCAAGATATAACTTTAGAAAACAAATTGTTTGCTGAAAATAACAGAGTGTTTAATTGTCCAAATTGTGGTAGTAGGCTTGTGCTTAACAAATATGAGTACACAAAAAAATGCCCTTATTGTGGCAGCGATAGCATAAAAAAGACGAGATTAAATCCAGGCATTTCTCCAGACAACATAATTCCTTTTAAGTTTGATGAAAAAGATGCAGCAGAAAAGTTTAAAGCAGCAATGAAAAAGAAAATTTTTGCACCAAATGAGTTTAGGAAAAAGCCAGTTACAGATAATATTTATGGATTATATATTCCAACATTTTCTTATGATGCAAAATCTCAAACTGCTTATCAAGGGAAAATTCGCGTGGAACACGTGAACATTGATTCAAACAATGTAAGAAATGTTACATATTCGTATCGCAATATTAGCGGCAAAATCGCGCTATCTCATTCAAATGTTTTAGTTGAAGATAGCCCAAGTTTGAACCAACTGGATTTAAACAACATAAAACCTTTCAATTATCAAGAACTATATAAGTATAATGACGATTTCATTCGCGGTTATACAGTTGAATATCACGAACATCCTGTAGCAAATTGCTCGGATATAGCACATTCAATTATGAAAAATGAAATCGAAAGGTGCATCAGAAATAAGGAAGGCGGAGATATTGTTTCTTTGACCACTAAAACAATTTTTAGCGATGAAAAATTTTCATATTATTTGCTTCCAGCATATAAAGTTGAATATAAGTATAAGGATAAAAAATACAATTCATACATAAATGGTCAAACTGGCAAAGTGGGCGGAAATGCACCAAAATCCAAAATTAAAGTAACATTCTTTACAATCTTCATAATTTTGCTTGTTAGTGGCTTGGTAGGCTTATTTTACTATTTATTCTTCATATTATAATTTTTATTTTAAAAATAAATCATTGATTTTTCCTTTAAACTTTTCATTAGTTTTATAAGTGAAAAATCTTTTATTTTCTATCAACTTATCGCCAATCTTGTAAGTTACTTCAAAAGTGCTAAATCCAATAATGTTGAGAAATGGATTGATATAATAAAAATTATTTTTTAGATATACAACGCTTAACATAATTAGAATTAACACATAAACAAGCGCCATACTAATAAACTCCAATTCAAAGGCAACGGCAAAAAGCACAAAAATTGGGAAATATGGCAAGAAATTTTGGCAGGTTATATTTTTGCACGAAATTATTTCAACTTGTTCGAATTTGGTTGATTTAAAATTTAAAACGACGCCAATTATTCCAACTATTATCAAAATCAGATTAAACGAAAGCATTATTGAATTGGTGATATTAAAGGTTAAATTTCCATTGATAATTTCAGTGAGTTCTTTAACAATAATTAAAAAATAGAGCGGAATAAAACTGCTTACAAATAATGAAAATTTCAAAAATCGTTTTTTCATAAATATATTTTTTGCAAAAAATTTTGATATATTCTTAAATGTGCTATAATTAATATATGGATAAATTTGAAAAATACAAATTGCAAAAAAATCAATATGCATACAAATTGGAACAAGAAGGCAAGCTTTTTGAAAAAGCAAGAGCAGTAATTGTAAAAGGCGGCAAAGTTTTGATTTTGTTTAATCCAAAAACAAACGCCTATACTATTCCTGGCGGCGGAGTGGACGAAGGGGAAACGATTCAGCAAGCGGTTGTTCGAGAAGCGCTTGAAGAAAGCGGATATTTGGTCGAGCCAGTCAAAGAAATTTGCTCAAATTTTTATGAAGTCCCAATGGAATTAGATGGAGAAAAATACATTTCACATCGCGTAGAATATTATTATCTATGCCGTTTAAAAAATTTGGAATGTGAAAATATTAACGGAATAGAAGGCGAGTACGAGTGTAAAATAGACAAACAATGGAGCGATATCGACTCCTTAAAAAATTGTGGTTGGAAAAATGAGCAAATACAAATTTTAAAAGACGAACTTAAAAACCCATAATTTTAAGATATTCATCAAAATGATGTTCACGCACTGGCATAGGTGCGTGATTTTTAAAATATAAAATCATAGCTGGCGAGATGTTGTGATATTCATCAACGATTTCAAATCGCTCAAGTTCGCCATCATCAATCAACTTTTTGATTTTGCCGTGATAATTAAAATATCCCATAAATTTATTATGCGAAATTTATGGGAATATATTATGTAAATAATTACTTTTGCTAAAAAAATATGCTTTTGAAAAACAAAAAATCGCCCTAAAATGGGCGATTTTAATCTATTGGAGCGGAAGACGAGATTCGAACTCGCGACATTTGCCTTGGCAAGGCAACGCTCTACCACTGAGCCACTCCCGCAAATTAAGCAAGAGTAATATATCAAAAGTAAAAAGATTTGTCAACTATTTTTTAAGATATTTTTTCAAAAATTGAAATATATATAAATGTGTAGTTTTATAACACAATTTAATAGTCATACATATAAATATATGAAAAATTTTATAAAAATAGTTGACATTAACGGTCGGTTTTGATAATATAGGCAATGCTAGTGTGGTACCATGGCCAAGTGGTAAGGCAAGGGTCTGCAAAACCCTCATTCCCCGGTTCAAATCCGGGTGGTACCTCCAAAAACATACTTTTGGAAGAAGTTTTGCCGATGTGGCGGAATGGTAGACGCAAGGGACTTAAAATCCCTCGGGGGCAACTCCGTGCCGGTTCGAGTCCGGCCATCGGCACCAAGAAAAAAAAGAGAGTGCTTTTGGCAGTCTCTCTTTTTTTTCTGCGTGTGTTGTAATGCAGCATATCTTGAAAATCGACGATTATTTCCGCGGTAGCACAACCGCTTGAAATTCAAATTGTCGAGCTTTAGGCTCGATTTTTTGTTGCCAAAAAATGCAGCGCTTTTATGCTCGCAATTTTTGCTTTCGCACCAGACGAAAATTTTGGCGTGCAAAATTTTGTGCGAACTCTCGTGCGAAGAGATTACTTCGAAGGAAATAGGATTTAAGCAAGCGCGCGGTATTAGTAATTAGCAAGTTAAGAAAAACGACGCAAGTAAACGCGGTAGCACGATCGCTTGAAATTCAAATTGTCGAGCGTATTTATGGAATGTTTATTTTTTATAAGAATTAGTTTAAAATATTTTGCATATAATTAATAATGTGTTAATATAATTGCAAGGAGGAAAGTATGGCAAAAAGTTCACAAAAAAGCTGGGGAGGAAGAATCGTTCTTTTCTTAATTTGTTTCTTCTTGGGCTGGTTAGGAATTGATAAACTTTACATGAAAGGTTCTTGGAAAATCGCTCTTGTAAAATTCTTATTGAACTTCCTTATCATCGGAGAAATTTGGAACTTATATGATATGGTTTGTTCTCTTCTCGGTTGCTACAAACTCAACCCACTTGAATAGTAGGATAAATGCAAAAATTCACCTTAATTTATTAAGGTGTTTTTTTATTGAATAATTTTGATAAATTTATTTAATTGTATATAATATGAATATGGTTACTTTATTGATTTTAGATGGCTATGGAATTGGCAAAAAAAATAAGAATGTAAATGCTATTTACCATAATTCTCCAAATATGGATAATCTTTTGTTAAACTATCCATCTGCGAAACTCGTTGCCAGCGGAGAAGGTGTTGGATTGTCCAAAGGACAAATGGGAAATTCTGAAACTGGGCATTTGAATATTGGCGCTGGACGAATTGTTTATCAAAGCCTATCAAAAATAGACAACTTAATAAAAGATGATAAGTTAAAAGACAATGAAATTCTTTTAGACCTTGTAAAACATATCAATCAAACCGGCGGCAAAGTGCACTTAATGGGGCTTTTATCTGATGGCGGAGTGCATAGCCATATCAATCATTTAAAATATTTGCTAAAAGTTTTATCTAGTTTGGGCTGCAAACTTGTTTTGCATTGCTTTTTAGACGGAAGAGATACAAAAGTTGATAGCGGGATTGAATTTTTAAAAGATATTCAAGATTATATTATTTCAAACAATATTAATTGTGAAATAGCAGATATTGTTGGCCGTGTTTACGCTATGGATAGAGAAAAGCGCTTTGATAGAGTTCAAAAAGCCTATGATATGCTCGTGGGCAAAGAAGAGCAGGTCGAGCTTGTCGACAATTTGCTTGAAGCGTTAAAAAAATCCTATGACAACAATGTTTTTGATGAATTTGTAAAACCTATAAAAATGAAAAATAGTTCAAAAATTGAAGATGGTGATGCGATTTTATCTTTCAATTTTAGAACTGACAGAATGAGAGAGTTGATATCTGCATTTGGGAAAAAAGATTTTAATGAATTTGAAACAATCAAATTTGAAAATCTTTTTATTGCTACTATGACGCAATATGATAAGACATTTGATTTTGCGCACATAATTATTCCAGAAGAAAACATTAAAAATTGCTTATCTAAAGTGCTTAGTGATAGCAATAAAACTCAATTTAGAGTTTCAGAAACAACAAAGTATGCACATATTACATTCTTTTTTAACGGACAAGTTGAAAAGCCTTATAAAGGTGAAAACAGAATGTTAATCGATAGCATAAACACGCAAGATTTTTCAAAATTCCCAAAGATGAGAGCAAGGGAAATTACTAAAAAAGCGTGCGATGCAATTTTATCTCAAAATTATGATTTTGTGTTAATCAATTTGTCTAATCCAGATATGATAGGCCATACAGGCAATCTAAAAGCCACTAAAAAAGCGATTAAATTTGTTGATAAATGCGTTAAAAAGTTGGTGGACGCGACTTTGAAAGTTAAAAGCAACATAATAATAACTGCTGACCACGGCAATGCAGAACTTATGATTGACGAAAAAGGCAAAAAAGTTACTTCACACACAACAAATCTTGTTCCTATTGTTTTAGTTGGCGAAAAGTTTAAAGATTGCGTGTTGAAAGATGGCAAATTGTCTGATATTGCTCCAACTATTTTGCAAATTTTGGATATTGAAAAGCCAGTTGAAATGACGGGTGAAAGTTTGATACAAAATCCACCAAAAGCATTTTATGTTTGTCCATCGACCGACCCGGTAAATCCTGAAGATAAAAACTTTGAAGAAAATTTGATAGAATATGCAAAGCTCCTTCAAAATTCTGGGGCGGACTTTTTACATTGCGATATTATGGACGGCAAATTTGTTGAAAGAACGACATATAATTCAAGCACATTAAAATTGATAAACGACAACACAACAATTCCGTTAGATGTTCATTTGATGACACAATATAGCAATCGCCAATTAAAAAAATATTTGCTGGCGGGCGCTGACATTTTAACATTGCACATAGAAAATTTTATTAAAAACAACAAATTGCAAACAAATAAAATTAAAAAGATTGCTAAATTTGTATCAAAAAATAATTGTTTGTTTGGGCTTTCAATCAAGCCAGACACAAATATTAAATTTTTAGATAAAATTTTTAAATTTATTGATTTGATTTTAGTTATGAGCGTTCAGCCTGGCAAAAGCGGTCAAAAGTTTTTGGAAAACACTTATGACAGGGTGAAATATTTAGATGATAAAAGAAAAAATAACAATCTTAAATTTTTAATTGAAGTTGATGGTGGAGTTAATCCTGAAATTTCACAAAAGTTAAAAGATTATGAAGTGGATATGGTTGTTTCGGGAAATTATGTTTTCAAATCGGACAATAAACAAGAAGCAATAAAATCGTTAAAATAATAAAAAATATGCTAACTAGCATATTTTTTTTAAAATATATTTTGAATTGATATTCCAATAATATGTTTGTACCCAGTCAAATAAAATTTTACGAGTTTTAAACTTTCATAATATTGGTCCTTGTTGTTGTCTTTTGTTGCCGTTTGCATCTTGTTAATTTCAACTCCAATATCTTCAATGTCCTTATGATTTACAAAATTGCAAAGCACATTTTCTTTTGAAGTCCAATATGATTCTAATTCGTTTGTTTGAGAAATTAAAAGGGTGTCGTTGATGTCGTCAAGCGTTAAAAAAGTTTCATAAATTTTATCAATTCGACTTTCAACATCTGCTAAATATTTGTCCGCTAAAACTTGTTCTACAACGCAAATTCCCACTAATAATAAAATGATTATGGAGATGTTTATTGCCTTTTTCATACTGGATTTTCCTTCTTATATTCGTTTTGAAAAACTTTTCCAGCACCTTTTTTAGTTTGAAAATATATTTTTCCGTTGGCATCTAGTGTTGTAACTAAAATGTCTTTGATTTTTTTAGTCTTAGTCTTTTTAAGTATCCAGTCAACAAATCCTTCATCGGTGTTTGCAACTTTAACGTTGTTTTTCATAACGGAGCCTTCTGAAATGATGGTTACAGGAATGGCAGTTTGTTCTCTATCCGGAATTAAAGAGCAGCCATCATCAGTTTTGATAACTTGAGTTGTTGCAATGTCTTGAATTGTAACTGGCGAACTTTCCTTTTTAGGAAGGACATTGACAGTACCATTTGTTTCAACAATGGCATATTGAATTTCATCAATAGAAAAATAATTGCAGCCACGAATGGACTCAAAAAGGTCGTCAAGCGAAATATTTAATTTTTGCAAAGCATCATAATCAATTCCGTTCGGATTGATAACAATCACGGGTTTGCCGCTTATAACCCTATTCATAACATCGCTTTTTCTTGTAAGAACAGTTAAGAAAAAGTGAATTGTAACAAGCGTTAAAAGAGGAACTATTCCGTGCAAAACAGGAACAGCACTTTCAGCCATAGGGATTGTTGCCAAATCGGCAATAATTAAAGTTAGAACAAGTTCAAAAGGCTGCATCTGTCCAAGTTGCCTTTTCCCCATCAATCTAAAAACAAATAAAACTAGAATATAAATTAAAACAGACCTAACTAATAATGTAAACATATTAATATTTTCAATAATTTTAAAAAAAATATGCAAAAATGCATATTTTTAATTATTTTTTAAGTCTTTTATATAACATCTTCTGCGTTTATGATTTTCGTGTTCAAAATGTTTCCATTGATTTTGAATTTTTGAATTATCTTCCAAATTCAAGTTTGTTTCGCACCATTTAATATCTAAATCGACCATCGTGTTGATTAAAAATTTCATAATGAGGGCATTTACGCCTTTTGCTCTATATTCAGGAAGAACACCTGTTAAAGCAAGGTCAACGCCTTCTGGCTTTTTGATTGCTTTGAAAATTCCAAGAATTGATGGGTGCAAAATTTTGCCTTTTGTTTTTTGAATAACCTTTGTTACGGAAGGAATTGCAAATCCAAAAGCAACAACTTTTTCATTTTCATCGACGATAGTCATAAACAATTTTTGATTTAAGAATAATCTAAATTGTGAGATGATTTGGTTTCTGAGTTTATCTGTGAAAGGGACTGTTCCATAAAGTGGGGCATAGACTTCATCAACAATTTTGAAAATTCCGTCTTTGTATTTGTTGATATATTCTGTCATATTCTTGGCAGTGCCATAATGCAAATTATATTTTTTCATAACAGCATCTGCAAGCCTGTTTATCTTTTCATCATATCCATCTGGCTTGTAAAGTTTATATTCAACATAATCTATTTCTTTGGCATATCCACATTTTTCAACAAGTTCAGGATAGTAAGCATAATTGTATTGTTCTTCAAAAGTGGAGAGTTTATCAAAGCCGTCAATCAACATAGCTTCACGGTCCAAATCGTTAAAGCCTAATGGGCCGTGAACTAAATCCATTCCATTTTCACGCGCATAGTTTTCCACTGCATTAAAGAGTGCTTTTGCAACATTAACATCATTTATGCAGTCAAACCTTGAAAAACGAACGCGCTTTTCGCCTGTTTTGTCGTTGTATAATTTTTGAATAATGCCAGCGATTCTTCCAACTACCTTTCCGTTGTCTTTAACTAAAAAATATTTTGCTTCGCAGTCTTCATAAGAAACATTCTTTTTAGGGTCAAACATATTGAGTTCATCAAATGTGAGTGCTGGGCAAAAATATGGATTATCTTTATATAGTTTATTTGGGAAATTTACAAAATCTTTTCTATCTTTTTTTGTTTTTACTTCAATAGTTTCTAACATAATTACACCTTTGTTTAATTTTTAGCGTATTTATTGTATCATATTAGATATTGAAAATAAAGTATTTTTATAAAAAAAGTTTTTCACCAATAAAAATTTGATTAACTTTGTTCAAAATTTTTATTTCATTTAGGTTGATATCATATTGCTTTGCAATGCTTGTTAAAGTTTCGGCAGGTTGAACAATGTGGCAGTATTTTGAAGATGGCGGAATGATAAGCATATCGCCATAACTTACATTTTTTAATTTGCCATTCAGATTTTCAAAATCCAAAATATTGAAATTAAATCTTCTTGCAAAATTTTTTAAATCAAATGTTCCGTCTTCCAAGGCGTAAACTTCATCGCTTTTTTTAACTCTATAAAACCATGGTTGATAGTTATTGTATAAACTTATTTTCATATAAATCTCCAATTTACTATAATATATTATTCAATATAAATTCAAATTTGAACTAAATATTAAAAAAATTCAAATATTAAACTCTAAGTGATAATCAAAAAATTTTCTTAATATATTTAAAAGAGAGGAAATTTTGAAATCACTTTTTAAAACAGTTGCGTATATAACCATATTTTCAATTATTACGCGAGCACTTGGATTTATTTTTAGAATTTATTTGTCTAGAGCATTAGGGGCAGAGGCGCTTGGACTTTATCAAGTTTCTCTTTCCATGTTTATGGTGCTTTTGACGATTGTTTCATCTGGAATGCCTGTTGTCATTTCAAAATTGACAGCAAGATATTATGCACAGCAGGATAAAAAGTCTGAGGGAAGTTTGATGTCGACATCACTTCTTATTTCGCTGATAACTTCCGTTATTTTGATTGCTTTTGTGTTGATTTTTAAAAGCTTGTTTTCAAAAATTTTTGCCGATGACAGGTGTTACACAATTTTGCTTGTGTTGTTGCCTGCTATTGTGTGCAGTGCAATATACAATGTTTTTCGCGGGGCGATGTGGGGACATTCGAACTATTTTTGTTATTGCATAACGGAACTCTTTGAGCAGGTTGCAAGGATTGCAATATGTGTCTTTTTGCTGTCTTTTGGGCTAACATCTTTAAGCCCATCAATAAGCGCAGGCTTGTCTTTAACTATCGCTAGCGTGCTTTCCGCAATCCTTGCTATGGTGCTATATTTCATATATGGTGGAAAACTCAAAAAGCCAAACAATATCTATAAGGAAGTTTTAAAATCGTCAACGCCTATAACTGGCGTGAGAGTTGCTTCCAGTTTGGTGCAGCCAATTATTGCACTTATCATTCCTGCAAGATTGATAGCAGCAGGATATACAAGCGCTCAAGCGATGAGTATTTATGGAATTGCGATAGGAATGACAATGCCATTGCTCTTTATTCCTGTAACTCTTGTTGGCTCTCTTTCAATGGTGCTTATTCCAGACATTTCAACAGCAATAGTGAAAAATGATGCGGAGCATATAAACAATCGCATTTCTTCGTCCATCTTATTTGCCATAATTATAACATTTTTGCTTATTCCATTATATATAGGCGCAGGGGATAATATTGGCTTATTCTTCTATGACAATTTGCAAAGCGGCCAACTGCTTGCAAGTGCGGCCTGGACAATGTTGCCTTTCAGTTTGCTTAACATAACATCATCAATTTTGAATGCTTTAGGACTGGAAGTCAAATCTTTTGTAAATTATTTGATAGGCTCAATTTTTATGTTCGTTTGCATAATTTTCTTGCCTGCTGTAATTGGAATACGCGCATTAGTTCTTGGAATGGGACTTTGTGTAACAGTTACATCATTATTAAATATTCGAATGATAAAAAAGAAAACAAATTTAAAATTAAATTTGTTTAAACCTATTTTAAAATTATCTTTGATTGCTTTGCCAACTGCGGCATTGACATATTTTGTAACAAGTTTGCTTTCAAACTTTATGCCGTTATTCTTCAATTTGGCAATTTCTTGTTCACTTGGCGCAATTATGTTTGTATTGCTTTGTGTTATGTTTGGGATTATCAACATTCAAACTATGTTTGTTGAAGTCAAAAGTTATTTTGAATCAAAAAAGCGAAAAAGGGCTAATTAATCCAGCCGCCATCAACTGTCAATGTTTGGCCAGTTATAAAAGTAGCATTGTCTGATGAAAGGAAGTATATGGCGTTTGCTACATCACTTGGCGTTCCAATTCTATTCATCGGCGTTTCTTCTATAATTTGTTGTTTGTCTTCTTCAGAAAGTTCGCTGTTCATATCTGTGTCTATTAGCCCTGGGCAAACACAATTTACAGTTATGTTAGATGGTCCAAGTTCTTTTGCAAGTGATTTCATAAGCCCAATTTGACCAGCCTTGCTTGCGCAATATAAACTTTCGCAAGAAGAGCCGTTAAGACCCCATATTGAAGAAACTATAACAATTTTGCCATTTTTTTGTTCTATCATAGAAGGCAAAAAGGGCTTTATTGTGTTAAAAACACCTTTCAGATTTATACCGAGCATCTCATCATAATCTTGTTCAGTCAAATCTATAAATGGTGCAATTTTGCTTATTCCAGCGTTTGCAACAATCACATCAATTTTGCCAAAAGTTGATAATATTTTTTTTGCGACATCTTGCATTCCTTCATAACTTGCAACATTTGCTTTAAACGATTGAAAAATGCTGTTAGGATATTTTATGGAAAGTTCTTTTTCCATTTGTTTTGCAATATTTTGGGAATTTATATAAGTGAAAGCGACATTAAAGCCTTTTGATGCAAAAAGTTCGACAGTAGCTTTGCCTATTCCACGAGTTCCGCCGGTTATAAATACATTTTTATTCATAATTTTATTATATCACTTATCTTTAAAAGAAAAAATGTTTTTTTGCTAACTTTTTAAATATTGTTTAAAATATTTTGAAAAATAAAATTTTAATTATAAACTTAAATTATGAAAAAGATTGAAATCACAGCAAGCGAAAAAGATAAAGTATTAAATTTAGTATCAAAAAATATTCCAGAAATTAGTTTTGCTTATGCCAACAAACTTTTAAGGCAAAAAGATATTAGAGTTGATAACAAAAAGGTCAACGAAAATGTTATGGTTTCTCCAGAAAGTTTGATAACAGTTTTTGTTCCAGATGATGTTTTGGCAAAGCAAGAAATTGACTTTGATATTGTTTATAAGGACGACAAACTTTTGATAGTTTTCAAGCCAAAGGGCATTGAAGTAACTGGGGAAGGTCTAAACTTAACAAATCTTGTTTGCAAAAAACTTGAAAACAAAAATATATTTGCTTTAAACAGGCTTGACCGTAACACAGAAGGTTTGGTCTTGTTTGCAATGGGCAAAGAAAATTATAACGAAATCAAAAAATCGATGAACAAGGGCGAAATAACAAAAGTTTATATGGCGGAAGTTGTTGGAACTCCAAAATGGGACAATTTGACAGCGGTAAATTATCTCCAAAAGGATGAAGAAAAGAGCGAAGTTAAAATTTTTGATAAGCCTGTTAAAAATTCAGTCAAAATTGAAAGTCGTTTTATGGTTGTAAATAGAACAAGCGGCGGCACAAGCGTTTTAGAAATTGAAATCAAAAATGGGAAAACTCATCAAATAAGGGCTCAACTTGCCCACTTAGGATTTGCTATTGTTGGCGATGGAAAATATGGAAAGAATGCAGATAATAAAAAATTTAAAACAAAAACTCAAAAATTAACGGCAATAAGCCTAAAATTTGCTTTTAAAAATGAAAAATTAAGATATTTAAATGATTTGAATTTGCAAGTTAAGCCAACTTGGCTTAATGTTTAGGAGATGGTTATGCAAAGAGTGGTTGTTATAACTGGTGTTTCATCAGGAATAGGTTTGGAACTAGCAAAAAAATTCATTGGCTATGGAGACAAAGTATTTGGATTATCAAGGCACGAGTTTGAGCTAGAAGGGTTAAATCATATTGTTTGCGATGTTTCTTTTAGCGATGAATGTAAAAACGCGATTGAAAAAGTTTATGAGCAAGAAGGAAGAATTGATTTGCTTATTAATAACGCAGGAATGGGTATAGCGGGCTCTGTTGAAAACACAACGGAAGCGGACGCTAGAAAGATTTTTGATGTCAACTTTTTTGGAACATTTTATATGTGCAAACACGCTTTGCCATATTTAAGGTTAAGCAAAGGAAGAATTATAAACATCAGTTCAGTGGCATCTAAACTTTCAATTCCTTATCAAGCGTTCTATTCAGCATCAAAAGCTAGCATAGATGCAATTTCAGCAGGAATTAGGGCGGAAGCAAAATCATTTGGCGTTAAGGTTACAACAATTTTGCCGGGGGACACAAAAACTGGCTTCACAGCGGCGAGAGTCAAACACGATGACGGCGTTTATGATGAAAGGTTTAAAAAGTCCATAGAAAGAATGGAAAAAGATGAGCAAAATGGCATGACCAGCGAATATGTAGCAAAAGTAATTTTTAAAACTGCAAATAAAAAACACCCACCAATTTATAAAACTGTGGGAGTTCAATATAAAATCTTTGTTGCTTTGGCAAAAGTTTTGCCAAGCAGATTTGTTGAGTGGATTGTTGGCAAATTGTATTCTTAATCAAACACAGTTCCAAAATCTTTGACGCGGACGGCGGTTGCATTTATTTTAAATGTGAGTCGTCCGCGTTCTTCTTCCATTTTAATGTTAATTTCATCGTCCAATTCTAAATAACTTTCAAGCAATGCAGTTATTTCACTTTTTAGAATTGCAAGCGTTCTTGCTGGACTTTGATTTTTATCACGAACTAGCACATTTATCAATCTATTTGTTCCAATTTCTGCTATTGTAGCCATTTTTACCCCCTTAAACTTTGCGTTTTAAATTGCGCCTTAAATTTCCAAAAAAGCCACGATATTTCATTGTGTAATCATATATCTTTTTAGTTCCTTCGTGCAGATTTTCCGCAAGCAGGGCAAACGCTCTGCCGCTTTGACTAGATAAGGCAAGACCTCCAACAGTGGAAAGTGCAGATATATCATCATCTTCTGGAATAACGCCCAAAAGTGAGGTTTTTAAAACCTTTACTATTTCTTCCACTTCAAGCATTTCACCGTTTAAAACTAAATCACCGCGAATTCTATTCACCACAATGCTTTTATGAATTAAATCGTATCCAGAAAGTATTGATAGCACTTTGTCAGCATCTCGAACACTTGAAATATGAGGCGTTACAACAACAATCGCTTCATTAGCACAATAAACTGCTCGATGGAAACCCGCTTCAACACCAGCAGGGCAATCAATCAATATGTAATCAAAACTTGCATCTAAATCTTCTATGATTTTTTTTATCTTTTCGCCGTTGACATTGCTATATGAATATGAATGAGAAGAGGGCATAACATAAAGGGAAGAAATTCGATTGTCTTGCACTAACGCTTGTTTTGCGCGGCATCTTCCTTCAATGGCGTCAACAATATCAAACATAACTCTCTTTTCAATGCCCATAACAACATCTAAATTGTTTAGCCCGATGTCGACATCCATCAAGCAAACTCTAAAACCGAGCATTGCTAATGTCGCTCCCAAATTTGCACAAATCGTGGTCTTTCCAACTCCGCCTTTCCCACTTGTTAAAACAATTTTTCTTGCCATATTTTTTCCTTGCTACAATTATAAAAGATTTGCAAGGCATCTCAAATGCGGAATTTGTTTATTTTTTGAGTTTTTTGTTATAGAGTTGCGAAAAACAATATTTTATTATTTAAAAATTTTTGATTGTTCATAAATATGTGATATTATAATCGTATGAGATTAAAAGATAAAATTTTAAAATTTTTTGAGAAAGGACAGATACATTTTAAAAGTTTTGGCGCACTCATTGCGTCAATTTCTGATAGGCTTGACGAAGATGTCAAAGATGTGTCAAGTTGCATAAACAAATTGTTGGCAGAGGGAGTGATAATTGAAAGCGGAAAGCGCGCTTTAACTTTATCAAAGAACTTGGGATATTCTATTGGAGAAATTTGCGGAAACGCAAAAGGTTATGCCTTTGTTAAGCCGTTAGATGGCGATAAGGAAGATTGCTTTATTGCTGCAAAAGATTTGCGAGGTGCGTTGGATAACGACAAAGTTTTATATAAAATATTAGGCGACCACGCGGAAGTAATCAAAATTTTAAAAAGAGCAAACTCTTCGCTTGTTGGGACACTTTGTGATGAAAAATCAATAAATGAAAAGCATAAAAAAGTTAAAAGCAAAGGCAAATTTGTAATTGCGGATAACGATAAATTTTCCAAGCCAATTTTTATTCCAGAAAGGGAGCTTCGTGGTGCTAAAATTGGCGATAAAGTTGTTGTTGATTTAACTTATCAACCTGACAACTCTCACGAAACTCCTTGCGGAAGAGTTATGGAAATTTTAAATGGCAACGAAGTGGAAAATGCCATTGAAGGTGTGCTTGTTGAACATAACATTCCAAAAACTTTTTCAACGGAAACAATTAATGAAGCGGAAAATCTATTTGTTAATTGGGAAAAAGAGAAAGAAAAACGCGTTGATTTAACAAAAAAAGTAATTTTCACCATTGATGGCGCAGATGCAAAAGATTTAGATGACGCCATTTCTATCGAAAAAACCAAAGATGGATATGAACTTGGCGTTCATATCGCAGATGTTGGGCAATTTGTTCAAATTGATACTCATCTTGATGAAGAGGCATTTTATCGTGCCACAAGTGTTTATTTTCCAAACAAAGTCTATCCAATGTTGCCTAAAAAATTGTCAAATGGCCTTTGTTCTCTTAACGCAAATGAGCCAAAACTTGCTTTGTCGGTCATAATGAATGTAGATGAAACTGGCAATGTTAAAAATTATAGAATATTTGAAAGCATAATTAAAAGTATGCAAAGATTGACATATGACCAAGCATATTCATATCTAAATGGCGATAAAAATAGCGGAGTTGTTCAAGAGGTCGGAAATGCATTATCACAAATGATTAAATTGTCAGAAATTTTGTCAACAAAAAGGAAAAATGCAGGCGCACTTGATTTTGATATTCCAGAATGTGAATTTGAATTTGATGAAAGCGGCAATGTTGTTGATGTAAAAAGGCGTGAAAGAAACAAATCGCATAAACTTATAGAAAACTTTATGGTGCTTTGCAATGAAACTGTTGCGAAGTGTTTTGCGACACTTGAAATGCCTTTTGTTTATCGTGTTCACGAATGCCCAATAAAGACAAAGTTTGATGAAGTTGTTACATTGATTAACGGAATGGGCGCAAAATTAAAATTTGAAAAAAAGATAACGCCTGTATATGTTCAAAATATTTTGAAATCTTTAGAAAAAGAAGATTATTATGATATAGCAAGCAAGTTGATTTTGCGTGCGCTAGAAAAAGCGGTCTATTCTCCTGAATGCGAAGGTCATTTCGGATTAGCGTTAGATTATTATTGCCACTTTACATCTCCAATAAGAAGATATCCAGACTTAACAATTCATAGAATAATCAAATCCATATTGTCATTAAATGAAGATAATATTATCAAAAGCGAACAATTAAACTTATTAAAAAACAAAATAAAGCTCAAAAATCAATATGAATTGGAAGAATTTGTTTATGATTCATCTTTGCGTTCAAGTGAAAGGGAGAGAAACGCAGATGAAGCGGAGCGAGATGTAGATGATATTTACAAAGCACAAATAATGAGTTCACATATAGGCGAAATCTTTGAAGCAAGAGTAAGTGGTGTTGCAAATTTTGGAATATTTGTTGAGTTAGAAAATACATCTGAAGGCTTAATAAAACTTGAACTTTTGCCAGAAGATGATTATAATTATGATAGCAAGCAACTTGCTTTATTAGGCAAAAAGCATAAATTTAAAATTGGAGATAAATTAAAAGTTAAAGTTTTAGCGGCAAACCCAACATTAAAAAGAATAGATTTTGCACTGGAAAATGAATAAAAGGAAAATATGATAAAAGAAATTGCAAGAAACAAAAAAGCACAATTTGAATATTTTATTCTTGAAAGATATGAAGCAGGCATTGTGCTTGAAGGAAGTGAAGTAAAATCCGTCCGAAATGGAGGGATTAGTCTTGCTGAAAGTTATGTTAGATTTATAGGCGGCGAACTATATCTTATTAATGCATATATTAAGCCATATGAAAATACTTCATCTTTCTTGCCAAATTCACGAAAAAACCGAAAATTATTGCTAAAAAAGCGAGAAATTTCACAAATTTTTGCAAAATTTTCAGAAAAGGGGTTGACAATTATTCCGCTTCGTGTATACTTAAAAGGCAACTTGATTAAAGTTGAAATTGGTATATGTAAAGGCAAAAAACTTTACGATAAAAGAGCCTCTCTCAAGGAGAAGTCAACCAAACTTGAAATTGAACGCGCAAGCAAAAATTTTAAGTGATTAACTTAACTTTATGGGGGCGTAACTGGTTTCGACGGGAAAGATTTTTAAAGGTGCAAAGCGTGTGGTAGGCAGTTACCTTAAAAAGCAAACAAAATAAACGCAAATAATAACAAACTTGCTGTTGCAGCGTAGTCTCACAGCTGTCCGCGTTAGAACTCTCGCGAACTAACAAAGGGCATTAACTTAGCGGGGAACATTTAATTGTTGTGCCAATAAGCAGTTAAAGGAATTTCATTGGCTAGCAAATTTAATTTTTGTATGTTTTAATTGATTTGCGAAATTTCAAAGCATACTGCACACGGAGAAAAGCCTTGTAAAACTTTTTCGGACGAGGGTTCAATTCCCTCCGTCTCCACCAAATTCAATTATTAATCAAAAATTTTTTAAAAAAAGAGGATAAAATTATGTTGTTTTTAGGATCATTTGTAAACGCACTTGTTGATGTTCTTGCAATCATCGGAATTATCTTAGTTGGTGGATTTTTAATTTTCTTCCTTGGAGATTTGGTTCTTTCAGTACTTGACCCAAATTACACTCGTTTTGGAAGAAAAAACAAAGACAAGAAAGAAAAACAAGATGAAAAATCAGAAGAAAAAGAAGAAGTAAAAGCCTTGCCAGAAGTTGAACAAGAAACAGTTGAAGCTTTACCATTCAAAGCAGAAGAAAAAGTTGAAGAACCTGTTGAAGAATTCAAATTTGACGAACCAGAAGAAAAATCTGAAGAAGTTAAAGAAATTGAACAAGCTAAAGAAGACGCTCTTGCAGACCTTCGCGCAGAAGAAGAAATCTTCAAAGCAAATATGCTTAAATCTATTGAAGAAAGGCAAGCAAAGAAAGAAGAAGCTAAAGAAAGCAAATATGACGAATTTTTCTTTGGCGATGGAGACCTTACTGCATTTGATGATGAAGAAGAAAATTTTGAAGGCATAGAAATTCAACCTGAAGAACAAGTTGAAGAAGAAGTTGAAGAACAACCTGAAGAACAAGTTGAAGAAGTAGTTGAAGAACAACCTGAAGAAGTTGTTGAAGAAAATGCAGAAGAAGTTGTTGAAGAAACAAGCAATGAAGAACTTGAAGAGTTAAAACGCCAACTTGAAGAAGAAAGAAGAAAATTTGAAGAAGAAAAAGCAAGATTGATTTCTGAGAATGAAGAACTTTCTAAAAAACTTTCAGAAGAACCAGTTGTTGAAACTCTTCCAGCAGGAAGTGTTGAAGAATATGAAACAAGGCTCGCAACATTGAAAGAAAGATTGACAGCTAACGAAAAAGAACTTAGAAAAGTTAAAAAAGAATTCTTACCACTTAGAAAAGTTGCAAGAACTCTTGAATCAGATGAAAAGAAATTGAGAAGAAAAGAAGCTATCGTTGCTAAACAAAAAGTTGTTCTTTATGGCGTAAATAACATTGGCGATATTGACGAAGAAAAAGCAAAGAAACTTGAAGAAGACTTAGACATCTTAGAAGGATTCAGACTTTCAGTTCAACACTGCGAAGAAGTTATGGCAGCAAATAAAGACAGATATCCAATTTTGGAAAGAACTTACAATATTCTTACAGAAAATAACGAAACACTTAAGAAAGATATTGAAGAAACTGAAAATGCTATCGCAGCACTTAAAGTTGAAACTCCAGCTGAAGAAACTGCAACCGAAACAACAGATAGCGATGCAGATAACAAATAATTTTATTAAATTTAGAATAACACATCATTTTGATGTGTTATTTTTTTATTTGTATGATAAAATATATATATGAAATTTATTGAAAAAGTTAAAAGTGGATTATCTTTAGAAAAAAATAAGAAGGTTAAAATAGGCTTGGCTTTAGGTGGCGGAGGCGCACGCGGCTATGCTCATTTAGGCGCAATTAAGGCTTTTGAAGAATATGGAATCAAATTTGATTTCATTGCAGGAACAAGTGCAGGAGCGTTCACTGGGGCATTTTTGGCATCTGGCTGGTCTTTTGAACAGATGTATTCAATAGCAAAAGAATTTAGAAGAAAAGATATAAGGCGCAACAAAATTCCGTTTATGCCTTCAACAACGGAAGGCATTCAAGAAATTGTTGTTAACAATTTAGGAGACATTGATATCACTGAAACGAAAATCCCATTTTGTGCTGTTGCAGTTGATGTTTTATCCACTCAAGAATGTTTGATAACAAAAGGAAATCTTGCCAAAGCGGTGGCTGGAAGTTGTGCAGTTCCAGGAATCTTTCAACCTGTCGAATTTGAAGGTCGCGCGTTAGCAGATGGTGGCTTGCAGAACACTTTGCCTTCCAATGTTCCAAAACTTTTTGGCTGCGATTATGTTATTGCAGTTGATGTAAATGCAAAACGCACTTATGGAGCTTCTTCAACAAAAATTTTAGATGTTATGGGGGCAACAATAAGAATTTTGATGAAGCGCAACGCTGAAAAGGGTTATGAATACGCCGATGTTGTTTTAACACCAGAAACAAAAAGATTTAAGTCAACAAGCCTTGAAGGTTTTGATGATATGATTGAAGAAGGCTATCTTGAAGCAATAGACAAGATGCCTCAAATTCTTGAAATATTAAATAAAAAACCTATATCAAATAGGTTAAAAAGCAAATATAAAGATGAAGCGGTTGTTATCTAACAACTTAAAATTTTAAATGTCAAATAATACAACGCATTTTCCGCTTGCATGCCGCCTGATTTTATCAAATAATCAACTTCTTCCAAAAGGGAAAGAATATTCTTTAGTTGAACCTTTGAAAAATATTTGCATTGATTTCTTGCTTTTAAAATTGCAAAAGGCTTAACATCAAACATTTCCGCTAATTCTTCGTTTGAATAATCTGATAGACTGCAAAAAGCGACCCTTCTAAAATGATTTGTTATCAAAGAAAGCAAGGCGCTTTCTTTTTTTTCAATTAAATATTGCAATAATTTTATGCTTTTATCTTTGTTTTTTGTTCCTAATGCTTCTGTCAATTCAAAAACTTGAAATTCTTCATCTGGAGTAATCAAACTTTTGACCATATCAGAAGTTATTGTTTCTTCGCCGCAATATGCAATAAGTTTTGGAAGTTCAGAAACAATTTTGGTCATATTCATTGAACAAAAATCAATAATTAAATTTATTGCTGCAGCGTCTATTTTTTTGTTGTTTTTTAAAATCTCATTGTTAATATATTTGGCTAGCGTTGCGTGGTCCAAGTTGTTGCAATCGATAATTTCGCCGCCACTTAATTTTATATTAGAATTTAATTCTATTACTAGGCAGGTTGTTTGTGGAATATTGTCAATGCAGTTTTGAATTTGTTGTTTTTCCTTTTCAGAAATTTTTTCTAGATTTTTTATATGAACAAGTTTATATTCACTAGCAAAGGGAAGGCAGTTAACAGCTTCAACGAACTTTTCAACATTCCAATTTTCATTGTCAAAAAAAGTTTCATTAAAATCAGACAATTCATTGCCAATAGTTGCCTTTTTGATTAATCTATAAGCCGTTTGCTTTAAATAAGCGTCATCGCCGCTAAAAAAATAGACATTTTCAATTTTATTTTTTAATTTTGCTGCCAGTTCTAAAAATTTCATATAACCAATTATAACAAAAAAAATATCAACTAAAAAGTGTTTTAACAAAAATAAATTATCAAACTTGCTATCGTAGTTAAAGACATTATGGAAATGCAAGATGCAATTTTATATTTTTTGTTAAACAAGCACATTCTGCTTGCGAAATATATTGTTGCATAATAGCCAAGATAAATTATAAAATTCAAGTTGAAAAGGCTGATAAAGGTGTATGGAATTGACGCCACAAAACTTGCGCTAATTTTAATCGCTTCCAAAATTAGTTGAGTAAAATATAAGAAATGACCAAAGAAAGATGTGATGTATGTGAGTGGCAAGAAAATGAATTGAATGATATATCCAATAGAAAACAAAGGAATAATAATCACATTCAAGAAAATTGAAAGAATTGAAAAACTGCCAAAACAATTTGTCAAAATAGGAATTAACGCAATTTGAGTTGAGATAGATAAAGCAAGCGGCTTTGCTAAAAATTTTGGAATTTTAATTTTGATTAAGAATTTAGAAATTGTTGGAGATAAAACTGCTATGCCTATGACGCAGGCGAAACTCATTTGGAAACCAACATCAAAAACATAAAGAGGCTTGATTAAAATAAGCAGTATACCCGCAAAGCCTATTGCACTCAAGCTGTCATATCTTTTGCCAAACAATTTTGCAAGCATCAAGGCTATAGCCATAACGCTAGCCCTTACAACTGAAGGGGAGAAAGAACACAAATAGCAATATAAAATTAAAAATGCAGATATTATTCCAAAATTTACATATTTATTGACTTTGCACTTTTTAAAAATCCACATCAAAAAGCCAACCAAAACGCCAACGTGCAAACCAGATATCGCAAGAATATGTGCGATGCCACTTTTTGAAAAGGAATTTTTGATTTCATAACTTACTTCGCTTTTATCTCCAAACATCATAGCAAAGGAAATGTCAGCATTTTCCTCTGTCATAAATTTGTCAAGTTGATTTCTGACAGATTCTTGAACGCTTTCATTGAAGTGTAAATTTTGACCAATTATTTCAAATTCGCCCAAACTGGCTCTTGTTACATATTTAACATTATGTCTATAATTTGACGAATTAAAATTCTCATCATTAAAAATCTCCGCAACAGACAAAGTAACATTGCCTGTTATGATATCGCCATCGCTAAAAAGATTGCCAGTGTTGTAATTAACAAGCATAATATTAAAATTTTTGCTTTCGCCGTTTATTTGAACATCATCAAGAATCACACATTGATATCTACTCTTTATAGAACTTGAACAACTGACTCTTGCCACTATTGTTTGTTCGCCGTTGATAGGTTCAGGACTGTAGTCTTTCATTTCGACAACATAAAATAACAAGCCACAAGCAAAAGCAACTAAAATTATCAATAATTCTTTAAATTTTTTGCGATAGATGCAAAGTGCTAAAAGACTTAATAAAAGAAAGATAAAAATTCCCAAATAAATGTAATTTGATTGCAAAATATAGCGAGAAAAAACTATTCCACAAATGAGTGAAATAAACACGCAAAACAAGGGTCTAAAATTAAAAATCTTCTTCTTTTGTAGATTCATATTTATTGAATGCAGTCAGGGTAGCCCAAAAGATAATCTATAGAGACATCAAAATATTGTGCTAAGTCGCAAAGAGTTATGAAACTAGGTTCTTTGCCGCGATTTTCCCATTCGCTTATCGCGCTTCTGTTAAAGCCTAATTTTTTTGCTAATTCTTGTTGGCTTACATTCTTTTCAAGCCTTAATTCTTTTATGCGTTCGCTAAATAGCGTAATTCTTTTTTTATAAGTTCTCATGGAAACATTATGCGTCTAATAGACGCAAAAGTCAAATGTTTTTTGCAAATTATGTAAAAAATATTAAAAAATTTTACATATTTTTTGTATAAACTATTGAATTTGCGAATTTAATGTGCTAAACTTATTCAGTATTTAAAGGAGTCGGTTATGAATTATTTATTTTTATTAAGCGCATTAACAGATAGATTAGCAAAAACTCACGTTATAGTTGGTTTGTGTTTAGCAATTTTAGGCTTTGCACTTGCACTTTTGGCTAGAAGGATTGCAAGCGTTTGCAGGCCAGAAGAACAAAGAAAATTGCCAGTTGAAAACAACAACAAAGTTTACATTATGCTTAAAGGCTTTGGATTGGTCTTTTTGCTAGTTGCTTTAATTATTATGATGTTTGAATAAAAACTAAAAACTCACTCTTATGAGTGAGTTTTTTAATATTTGCTGAATTGGCTGTTATATAAATTGTAATAGAAACCTTTTTGTGCTAGCAGTTGTTTGTGCGTGCCTTGCTCAATGATATTGCCTTTATTCATAACCAAAATCAAATCGGAAGAAACGATTGTTGAAAGCCTGTGTGCAACAACGAAACTTGTTTTATTTTCCATCATTTTTGTGAATGCTTCTTGTATGGCAAGTTCCGTTCGAGTGTCTATGTTACTTGTTGCCTCATCAAGAATTAGCATTGGCGGCTTTGCCAGCATAAGTCTTGCAATGCAAATGAGTTGTTTTTGTCCTTGTGATAGGTTGTCGCCATTTTCATTGATGATTGTGTTATAGCCATCGGGCATTGTTTGAATGAAGTGGTCTACACCTGCAAGTTTTGCCGCCTTTTTGATTTCGGCGTCTGTGGCGTTATCTTTTCCATAGGCGATATTATCGCGAATTGAAGCGGAAAACAGCCAAGTTTCTTGCAAGACCATTCCATATTGATTTCGCAAACTTTTGCGTGTAACTTCCTTTATCGGATAGCCGCTGACCACAATTTGACCTTTATCAACATCATAAAAGCGCATTAAAAGGTTGATAAGTGTGCTTTTCCCGCAACCTGTTGGCCCAACAATGGCGACCTTTTGCCCCTTTGTAATATGCAAATTGAGATTTTGAATAAGTTTTTTATCTGGTGTGTAAGAAAAGTCTACTTTATCAAAAATAACTTCGCCTGTGCAACGTTTGATGTCTGGCAAGTCGGCATCGCTTGTTTCGTTCTCCATATCTAAGATGTTGAAAACTCTTATGGCGGAGGCATACGCTGCTTGCAAGTCTGCAAATACATCTGCGATGTCGTTGAATGGGCGAGTGTATTTATTAGCATAAGATAGGAAGATAGAGATATCGCCGACAGACATTTGACCTTTTAACGCAAACATACAACCCACGATTGCCACTGTGGCATAAAGCAAGCCATTAATAAACCTTGCTATTGGGGCAGATAGTGTTGAATAATACATCGCTTGTTGGCTTGCATCTTTCAATTTATTATTGATATCATCGAATTTTTTTACTGATTTGTCTTCATACAAAAATGCTTTGACAATTTTTTGATTTCCGACCATTTCGACCATTGTTCCAGACAAATCTCCGACGCATTTTGCTTGTTTTTTGAAAAGTTTGTGCGACAATTTGGCAATAACTGATGCAACGATTATAGAAATTGGAGTTATTCCTATAATTATAAGAGCTATAGTTACATTTATTCTTATCATAAAGACTAAGGTTAAAACTATTGTTGCGAGGCAATCAAAGAATGTTGTTAATCCCATAACAAAGCCATCGGTAATCAAGTCGACATCGTTAATCATACGACTTTGCAAGTCGCCGTGACTGGAATTGTCAATATATTTTAACGGCACTTTGTTGAACTTTTTAAAGATGTCGTTGTGCATTTGTTGTTCAACTTTGTAAGCCATGCCATTAGAAACGCGTGCGAGAAGCCATTTAAAAATTGCAAATCCCACAATACAAACAGACAGTGCGATAATATATTTTAATAAAATATCAAAATTTACATCGCCAGGTCCTACTATATAATCAATTCCACGGCCGATTAAAATTGGAATAAATATTTCAAAGACAGAATTTATTGCCGCAAACAAGAATGCTAGAACGAGAAGATACCAATATTTTTTCAAGTAGCCAAGAGTTCTCAAAATTGTTGATTTTGCTTTTGGTTTTCTAATTTGAGCAACTGTTTCAATTCGCTTTGAATTGGTGTCTAAAATGATAGGTGAGTCAATAATTTTTTGTGCTTTTTCTTCAGATGGAACAACAAGAGAGTTGTTTTTTAAGATTGCAGGAATAATCTTTGGAACGCTGACCGCTTTGGTTGGTTGCGCTTTTTCAGGGTTGTTAAAAGAAGGCTTAGGCAAAGAAGCGATTGCTTTTTGAAGCCTTCGAAATTCCTTTTCTTCAAATTTTGTCCTTTTTAATTTTTTGTTTTCTTTTTTCACTTATAACTCTCTCTCTATTTTGTTTGTGATAGATATATATTTTTATACACTTCACAATTTTCCATCAATTCTTTGTGAGTGCCCATACCAACAATGTTTCCATTGTCCATAACGATTATTAGATTTGCATTTCTAACTGTGTTTGCTCTTTGTGATACTAAAATAACTGTGGAGTTAATTTCGTTTTTAATCGCTTTTCTTAAGTTTGCATCTGTTGCAAAATCCAGGGCAGAAGCACTATCGTCCATAATCAAAATTTCAGGGTCGCCTACTAACGCTCTTGCGATTGTCAACCTTTGCCTTTGGCCACCAGAAAAGTTCTTGCCGCCTGGTTGAACTCTGAAATTAAATTTATCTGGCAAATCTTTAACAAACTCTTCACTTTGAGAAATTTTAATTGCTTTTTGCATCTCTTCAAGCGTTGCATCTTGCTTGCGCCAATGTAAATTTTCTTTTAATGTTCCTTTAAACAAAACTGCCTTTTGTGGAACAAGACCAATTTTTCCACGAAGCTGTGCAAAACTATAGTTTTTAACATTCACGCCATCAATTAATATTTGGCCGTGCGTTGCATCATAAAAGCGTGGAATCAAATTGATAACGCTGCTTTTTCCACTTCCAGTTCCGCCAATAATGCCGATGGTTTCCCCAGGGTATGCTTTAAAACTTAAGTTTTTAACTGCCATTTTTGCTGAATTTGAATAAGCAAAACTAACATTTTTAAATTCAATTTTTGGAGTATCTGGAGTTGTTGCAATTTCAAGCATATCGTGATTTGTTTCAACAACTGAAGGTTTAGTATCAAAAACTTCATTAACTCTGTTTGCACAATTAAATGCTTTAATAAAGGCTATTATTAAATTTGCAAGCGAAATTAAAGCGGTAGAAATTTGAATTAAATAGTTTACAAAGGCAATTAATTGGCCTTGGCTTAAACTTCCAACATTGACTTGAACGCCGCCAAACCACATAACTGCGATAATAGCAAAATTAAGGATTGTTAAAGTTATTGGATTCATCAATGATGAAATTGATACAACTTTGACGGAAGATTTTCTCAGTTTTTTTGCTGCTGTTGCAAACCTTTCTTCTTCATAATCTTGTTTATTGAATGCTCTTATAACTCTAACGCCTTGTAAATTTTCTCTTGTAATTTCAGAAACCTTATCTAAATTTTTTTGAGATTCATCATATAGTGGCTCAGTTTTTTTCAAAATGATAAATACAACGAGGAAGATTATAGGGGCAACAACTAAGAACAATAGTGACAATTTGATGTCTATAATCATAGCAATGATTGTTGAACCAATAATCAAAAATGGCGTTCTCATAACTGTTCTTAAAAACATTCCAAGGGCAGTGTCTATTCTTGCAACATCGTGTGTTATACGATTGTTTAAAGTTGCCGTTCCAAATTTATCTAGTTCAGCGTGTGAAAAAGTGTTGATATGCGCATACATATTTTTCCTTATTTCATAACTTACGCCAGAACAAGCTTTAGCGGAAAATTTAGCGCATAAAATAGCACTCGCAATGCCAATAATATTTAAAACAATTACAACTGCACCCCAAATTGCTATATAACTAACATCGTGATTTTTAACACCTATGTCAATCATATTTGCGACTAATAAAGGAATGGCAATATCTGTTATTGTCTCAAAAAATTTGAATATTGGAGCGGAAATCATTTCCTTTTTATAGTTTTTAAAGAAACGAAATAACTTTTTCAAATTGCAAAATTCCTTTTCTGTAAAAGTATATCAGATTAATTTAATAATTCACAACGATTTTAAATTGATAATAATATTTTTAGCAAATATCATTTAAATTTACGAATTTATTAAAAAAAACACTAAAATTTATTAATTTTTAGTGTTTTTTCATTAATTAAGTTGTTAAAGATTAATTACTATATTTTACTTCTAAATCATAACAAACCAATTTCAATATATTAATAATTTGCTTTATTAAGCAATTTGTGTAATAACTAAATAACCATTTATTCCATCATTATCCAAGAAAGTGACTGCGCTATCAGAAATAACTTCAATGTTTAAAGTGCTATTAACAGAAGTTGTTTCAATAATGGCGCTTGCATTAATCATTGTGTTGTTTTCTAAACCTCTTGCAGTTCCATTTACTTCAGAGCCATTCAAATATAGTGCCATATAATCGCTCGCGGTTGCACTGCTTGATGCATAAACGCCATAGTCGACCTTATAAAACCCTATTGCAGGCAATGTTGCAACGCCAGTAGCGTTGTCAATAGTTATTCCGCTCGCTTCAAGAGTGTCAGTTAAAGGGAAAGAAGAGTTATCAACTGACTGTTCATCTGTTGTGAAGAAAGAACCAAAATTAGCAACCGCGGCTGAACCTGTTGCTCCCGTAGCGCCTGTTGGTCCCGTTGGTCCCGTAGCGCCTGTTGGTCCTGTTGGTCCCGTTGGTCCCGTAGCGCCCGTTGGTCCGGTTGGACCAGTTGCGCCTATAAGTCCGGTTTCACCCGTTGCTCCCGTAGCGCCCGTTGGTCCCGTTGGCCCTGTTGGTCCCGTTGGTCCCGTAGCGCCTGTTGGTCCCGTTGGTCCGGTTGGTCCAGTAGGCCCGGTTGGACCAGTTACACCTATAAGTCCGGTTTCACCTGTTGGACCAGTAGGTCCAGTAGGCCCTGTTGGACCAGTTACGCCAACTCCACTCGTTCCTGTAGCGCCTGTTGGTCCTGTTGGTCCAGTTGCGCCTATAAGTCCAGTTTCACCTGTTGCACCAGTAGGTCCAGTAGGTCCAGTAGGCCCGGTTGGACCAGTTACGCCAACTCCACTCGTTCCTGTAGCGCCTGTTGGTCCTGTTGGGCCAGTTGGTCCAGTTGGCCCGGTTGAGCCTATTGTACCAGTAGGGCAACAGATGCATTGATTTTCGCGAATAAAAATTTCATCTGGATAATTAGTTAGTCCACAAAAATTATTTCTACAATTATTCATTTTAACCTCCCAAAATAATCATTAATACATAATATTTTTTCTCATTGATTATTGTTAAAAAATGAAAAACAAAATTTTTGCAAGACCAAAATGCAATTTCTTATAGAAATTTTATTAAAAATTTGAAATAAATGGATAATTAAAAAACTCTTGACATTTATTTTAAAAGTCGTATAATAAAAATATCCATAGAGAGTGTGTGAGGGACAGCCCCGTTGACCACACAGCAACCTGCCATATGGAAAGGTGCTAAAGGCTGACCGATGGGGTAATAAGACTTTATAATCCTATCGGCAACGATGGGGTTTTTTATATTCTCTTTATGGAAAGTTATTAACATAAGGAGAATAAAATGAAAAAGTTAATTACAAGTGAAAGCGTAAACATTGGACATCCAGATAAAACTTGCGATGTCATAGCAGATGCCTTTTTAGATGAGGCATTAAGGCAAGACCCAAACAGTCAAATGGCGGTTGAGTGTGCAATCAAAAACAACAAATTGTTCATTTATGGAGAAGCAACAACAAAAGCAAAAATAAATTATAAGGGCATTGCAAAGCAAATTTTAAAAGATATCGGCTATACAAATAAATTTAAAATAAGAAAAGAATTAAGCCTGCAAAGTCCAGACATTAATCAAGCGGTGGTAAAAAAAGAATTGTGTGCAAACGACCAAGGAATGGTTTATGGCTATGCAACAAACGAAACAAAAGAATATATGCCTTTGCCAATAATAATTGCACATAAGTTAATGCGACAATATGACAAATTTAGAAGAACAACCACTGAATTTTTTGCAGACGCAAAATGTCAAGTTACAGTGGAATACGAAGATAACAAGGCTAGTAGAATAGATACAATTTTAATTTCCGTATCGCATTCAAAACATTTGCAATCAGAACAAATTCAAAAGATTATACAAGAAAATGTTGTTGATGTTGTGTTAAAAGATTATCAAAATTATTTAAACGAAACAAAATATATTATCAATCCTAGCGGCAAGTTCACAATTTGGGGTTCATTTGGAGATAGCGGTTGCGTTGGAAGAAAAATTGTAGTTGACACCTATGGGGGCGTTGGCCGTGTTGGCGGCGGGTGCTTTTCAAGCAAAAATGCTACAAAAGTTGATAGGTCAGGCGCATACTATGCAAGGTATGTTGCAAAGAATATTGTTGCACATAATTTTGCTGAAAAATGCGAAATTCAAGTTTCCTATGCAATTGGTCTAAGCGAGCCAATATCCATCAATATCGAAACTTTTAACACAGAGAAAAAGCCTTTGAAAGAAATATATAAATACGTGAAAGAAAACTTCGATTTTAGTCCAGCAAACATAATTGAAGAACTTGACCTGCTTAAACCAATATATAAACAAACCGCTTGCTTTGGACATTTTGGCAGAGATGAATTCCCTTGGGAAAGAATAAAAAATTAAAGTCAATCAAGGTTATTTACAGAATTTAAATAACAATGATTTGAAGCAAAAACAATAAGAAATAAATTAGCGCATTTAGAATAAGTCAAGCTATCTTAGATTTTACATAGAAAAATTAAAACTAGCAAATATATAATTGCTAGTTTTTATTTGTAAATAAATGTATAATTGAAAAAAAGTATGTTATAATGAATAAAAATTTGAATTTTAAAGGAGCAAATATGAAAAACAATAAAATTCCTGAACAAAATAAGACGCTTCAAAAAATTACTTTGGATGCAGTAAATAGCAATACAGAAGATTTGCTTAGCCATTATTTTTCAATAGACGGAAACGCAGCAACTGTTAGATTGGTTTTTGATACATTTTCTGAACTTGTTGACCAAAATTTTGGAGATGACCGTGTGGAGCGACTTAATTCTACACTTTTTGATAAGATTACAGAGGTTTTTGCGCTTATTCCAAGAAAATATTTCATCAACTTAGATGTGTATATAAGAGATTTTGGTGATTATTCCATAGAAGAAGCAGAAAAAATTATAGTGGATAATATAAAACTTCGAATATATTCTTATGAGCTTGAAAGAAAGCGTAAGCTTCGAACAGCCCAAATACTTGCCTTAGGTGGTGCTCTTCTTTTATTAATAAGTTATTTCCTTAATAATTTAACTTTGCCTCAATTAATCTATGATTTAATCAACATAAGTGGCACCTTGCTTGTTTGGGAGTCCGCCAATGTTATGCTTATTGAACGCGGCGCAGATGCCAAACACGCCAAACAACTTGCAAAAAAATTCAAAAAAGTCCGCATTTTACAAGCCAATACAGACAACAACTTTAAAAAAGATTAGACTGTTTTATTGCTGCATACAAAAATATCAAATTATTTGTGCAGCATTTTTTAAGTTGTGTGATGTTATATAAAACATATAAAAATTTTTGTCAAATGTATGAATTTTTAAAATTTATATGTTATAATCAAAATATAAAAATCAAACAAGGAGTTGTTAAATGTCAATATTTTATGGTGTAGTTTGCTTACTTTCGTTAATATTGTTGACAGCATATTTCTTTGTTGATAAGAAACAAAATAAATGGCTAATGCTTTTGTTTATCTCAGTAGCAATTTGCAACATAGGTTACTTTATGTTATCTGTTTCTTCCAATCTCACATTTGCATTAATAAGCAATAGTATAGCATACGTTGGAAACATTTTTTTGCCTTTCTTTATGCTTATGTTAATATTAGATGTTTGCAAAATTAAACACAATAAAGTTTTAACTTATTCCTTGCTAGCCATTGGGGTTATTATGCTATTTATTGCAACTAGCGGTGGATATTTGCCAATTTATTACAAAGAAGTTTCGCTAGAACTTGTTAATGGCGGTGCAAGGCTTGTTAAAGAATATGGCGTTTTGCACAACTTGTATTATGTGTACCTTTTTGGCTATATGTTATCTATGATTGTTATCATTATATATGCTATAGCAAAAAAGAAAATAAAATCAAAAATGCACGCAATATTTTTGTCTGTTATTGTGCTTGGGAATATTTTAGTTTGGCTAATTGAACAATTTGTTGAACATCAATTTGAATTTTTATGCCTTTCCTACATTGTAAATGAGATGTTGTTATTTCTCCTATATGGGATTTTGCGAGAATACGAAAAGAAAATGAATGCTCAGTTACAAAATGGAACAAGCTCTGCAGATTTGTCGCTAATAGATTTTAATGATAAGTTTAGCGAAGAACAGATTGCAATAATCTTTGAACGATGGGAAAAAATTAACAATTTAACCAAAAGAGAAAGAGAAGTGTTAAAACATATACTTCTTGGAGAAAAAAGAAAAGATATTGCAGTTAAGTTATACATCTCAGATAGCACGGTTAAAAATATTATAACTAACATTTTAAGCAAATTAGAGGTTGACAATCGCGAAGAACTTTACAAAATTGCAAAAAAGATTATTTAAAAAATGCTCACATAAAAGTGGGCATTTTTAATGTAAATTTTATTAAGATGGTTAATTTATAGGATTAAATAGGACTAAAATCAAGCAAAAATAGGACTAAATAGGACTGATTTGCTGAAACAAATTTTAAGCTTGCATGATAAAATATTTATGTAAATAATTAAATAAAAAAAAGGGGGGGTGAAAAAAATAAATCAACTTTTTTAGATTTTAAAAAATCTATTACGCGATATTAATTAAATTTAAAAGGAGAAAATTATGACAAAGAAAAAATCAATAATGTTTATGGTGTTTGCAATTTGC